>Ga0066187_1000003_pt1 | contig 136949 bp, 128 predicted proteins | sample WorMetexBAHAMAS1_FD_58706 | JGI IMG/M metagenome (GOLD analysis project Ga0066187, IMG submission 58706) | Marine gutless worms symbiont microbial communities from Max Planck institute for Marine Microbiology, Germany - Inanidrilus exumae... | ecosystem: Host-associated > Annelida > Digestive...
CGGTCTGCATCACCGAGGGCATCCCGGTGATGGACATGATCAAGGTGAAGCGCGCCCTGGGCCAGTCGAAGACCCGTCTCATTGGCCCGAACTGCCCGGGCGTGATCACGCCGGACGAATGCAAGATCGGCATCATGCCGGGACACATCAACAAGCGCGGCAAAATCGGTGTGGTATCCCGCTCCGGCACCCTGACCTACGAAGCGGTCGCCCAGACCACCGCGGCCGGACTAGGCCAATCCACCTGCATCGGCATCGGCGGCGATCCGGTCAACGGCACCAATTTCGTCGACTGCCTGGACATGTTCCTGGGCGACAAGGAAACCGAAGGCATCATCATGATCGGTGAAATCGGTGGCACCGCCGAAGAGGAAGCGGCCGACTTCATCAAACAGGCGAAGGTCAAGAAACCCACGGTCGGTTTCATCGCCGGCGTTACGGCCCCGCCCGGCAAACGCATGGGTCATGCCGGTGCGATCATCTCCGGTGGCCAGGGTACGGCGGAATCGAAGATGGAAGCGATGCGCAGCGCTGGCATCGTGGTTGCCGACAGCCCGGCCGGGCTTGGATCAGCCATGGTCGAGGCCATGGGCGGGTGAACGCACACAAAGATGTGCTCGGCCGCGGGCTTGCGCGGGCCGCGCACCTTGTGCTTCCCATCGGGGTGATATGGGATTGGTTAACGTTTAGATACTAAATGTCCTAGAGCCAAACGTTAGGGCGGAGATCTGCCATGTCCGGCTACATCGGCGACAGCTCATACCTCTACGGCGCAAACGAGACTTACGTCGCGCAGCTGTTCGAGAAATACCTCCAGGACCCCTCCTCGGTCGATACCAACTGGGCCGAGTTTTTCGATGCCCTGGGCGAGGAGGAGCGCGAAGCGCTGACCGAATTCAAGGGTCCGAGCTGGGCCCGGCGCGAGAGCTCCGTCATCGGGCGGAACGGCGAGGACGGGACGATTTCCGACATCCTGGAAGGAGTCCGCCCTGAAACGCCGATGGCGGCCATGGCACAGGCCGCCTTTCCGGCGGCGCCGGTCGCCCGGGCCGAACAGATCCGGCAGGCAACCTTGGATTCGATCCGCGCCCTGATGCTGATCCGCGCCTACCGGATGCGCGGGCACATCATGGCCGATCTGGATCCCCTGGACCTCAGCAAGCCGGAACCCCACCCCGAACTGGATCCGTCGACCTACGGCTTCGAAGAGAAGGACATGGATCGTCCGATCTTCATCAACTACTACCTGGGCCTGGAATCCGCCACGTTGCGTGAAATCGTCCAGATCTGCCAGCAGACCTATTGCGGCAAGATCGGGGTCGAGTTCCTGCATATCCAGCAACCGGACGAGAAGGCCTGGATCCAGGAGCGAATCGAGGGCATCCGCAACCGCACCCAGTTCACCGATCTGGGCCGCAGGACGATCCTGGAACGACTGACCCAGGCAGACATCTTCGAAGGCTATCTGGACAAAAAATACAAGGGCACCAAGCGATTTGGCCTGGACGGCGGCGAAGTGCTGGTTCCGGTCATGGAACAGATCTTCAAGCGCGGCGCCGGACTCGGGCTGGAGGAGATTGTTATCGGCATGGCCCATCGCGGCCGGCTGAATGTCCTCGGCAATATCATGGGAAAACCGTACCGGGCCATTTTTTCGGAGTTCAAGGGCGTGTCGGCCAATCCCGAGTATGTGCAGGGTTCGGGCGACGTGAAATACCATCTAGGCACCAGTTCCGACCGCGAGTTCGATGGCAAGAAGATCCACCTGTCTCTGACACCGAACCCCAGCCACCTGGAGGCGGTCGACACCGTCGTTCTGGGCAAGGTGCGCGCCAAACAGCGCCAGAAGGGTGACGTCAACCGCGAGAAGGTGATGGGCATCCTGCTGCACGGCGATGCGGCGTTCATCGGCCAAGGCATCGTCGCCGAGACTTTCCTGTTGTCCGAGTTGGACGGGTACCAGACCGGCGGCACGATCCACATCGTGATCAACAACCAGATCGGCTTCACAACAGACCCGTCGGAAGGGCGGTCTTCGCCGTACTGTTCGGACATGGCAAAGATGATCGACGCGCCGGTCTTCCACGCTAATGGCGACGATCCCGAGGCCTGCGTCCACGTGGCGCGGATCGCAATCGAATACCGCCAGCGATTCGGAAAGGACGTCGTCGTCGACTTGATCTGCTACCGGCGGCACGGGCACAATGAGGGTGACGAACCCATGTTCACCCAGCCGCGGATGTATAAGAAGATCGCCCAACATCCGCGCACACAGACAATCTACGCGGAGCGCCTCGAAAAGGAGGGCGTGCTGCAGCCCGGCGAAGCCGACAAAATCGCTGCGGATTTCACCAATTATCTGGACGACGAGTTCGAGGCCCACCTGGCCTTCCGGCCCAACAAAGCCGATTGGCTAGAGGGCCGCTGGACCGGCATCGGCCTCGCGGGCGACGAAGAAGCCCGCCGCGGCGAGACTTCCGTCGACATGGGGCTGCTCAAGGAAGTCGGCCATGCGCTGACCGAGGTGCCGCAGAACTTCAACGTCAACGCCAAAATCGTCCGCCAGCTCAAAGCCAAGCAGAAGATGTTCGAAACCGGCGAAGGGATCGACTGGGGAACCGGCGAGGCCCTTGCCTTCGGAACGTTGCTTTGCGAGTCCACGTCGATCCGTTTGTCCGGCGAAGACAGCGAACGCGGCACCTTCTCTCACAGGCATGCGGTTCTGATCGATCAGGACAACGAATCCCGCTACATCCCCCTCAACAACATTCGCCTCGGTCAGGCTCCGTTCGAGGTCATCAACTCGCCCCTCAGCGAGTTCGGTTTGCTGGGGTATGAGTACGGCTACGCCTCGGCCGAACCGCAGGCCCTGGTCCTGTGGGAAGCGCAGTTCGGCGACTTCGCCAACGGCGCCCAGGTTATCATCGACCAGTTCCTTGCGTCCGGCGAGACCAAGTGGCTGCGCATGTGCGGCCTCGTGATGCTGCTGCCCCACGGCTACGAGGGCCAGGGTCCGGAACACTCCTCGGCCCGGCTGGAGCGGTATCTGCAGCTGTCGGCCGAGGACAACTGGCAGGTCTGCAACCTTACTTCGCCGGCCAACTATTTCCACGCCCTGCGCCGGCAGGTGCGGCGGAATTTCCGCAAACCGCTGATTCAGATGACGCCGAAGTCGCTGCTCCGGCACAAGAAATGCGTCTCGCGGCTGGAAGATTTCGGCCCCGGCACATCCTTCCACCGTGTGCTCTGGGACGACGCGCAGTTCGCCGGCACGCTGGTACCGGATTCCGAGATCAAGCGCGTGGTGCTGTGCTCCGGCAAGGTCTATTTCGACCTGGATGAGGAGCGCGAAAGGCGCGGCATCAGGGACATCTACATCATGCGGCTGGAACAGATCTATCCGTTCCCGGGCAGGGTGCTCGGCCAGGAGTTGAGCCGCTTCCCGAAAGCCGACGTCGTCTGGTGCCAGGAGGAGCCTCAGAACAACGGCGCCTGGTTCTTCGTCGACCGGCGTATCGAGGACGTCCTGCTGGAGATCGGCCATGGCCATACCCGGCCCGTCTATGCCGGGCGGCCCGAAGCCGCTTCTCCCGCCACCGGCAGCCTGGCGCGCCACAACGAGGAGCAGAAAAACCTGATCGACGCGGCGCTGACGCTGCCGCCGGAGCCGCGCAAGCGGACAGCGGCGCGCAAGCCGGCGACCAAGAAATCCGCCTAGGGCGATAACGGACTTGAAGGTTTTGCGACGGTAAAAAGCCCGTAACTATCCGGGCACGGTATGGAGCGAAGTTAAGATGGCAACGGATGTCGCGGTTCCGACACTGGGTGAGTCGGTCACGGAAGCCACGGTCGCCAAGTGGTTCAAACAGGTCGGCGAGGCTGTGTCGGTCGATGAACCGCTGGTGGAGCTTGAGACCGACAAAGTAACGATCGAGGTTCCGGCCCCGGTGGCCGGCGCCCTGGCCACGATCTCGGCCGACGAAGGCGCCGAGGTCGAAGTCGGCGCAATGCTCTGCATCATCGATGAAGGGGCCGGCGGCGCAACCGCCGCCGCTGCACCAGCCGCCGCGGAAGCGCCGCAGCCCGAACCGGCAGCCGCACCGGCTGCACCGGCCCCTGCTCAACCCGCACCGGCCGCCGCCACCAACGACGCGCTGTCGCCGGCCGTCCTGAAGCTGATCAACGACAACAAGCTGGACGCCGCGCAAATCCCGGCCACCGGCCCGAAAGGTCAACTCACCAAGGGGGACGTGCTGGCCTTTCTGGAGAGCGGCGCACCGGCAAAGGCCGCCCCGGCTCCGGCCCCAGCCCCGGCGCCCGCCGCCGCCAAACCGGTCACCGCGCCGCCGCCGGCCGCTTCATTCGAAGCCAAGGGCGAGCGTCCATTGGATCCGCGGGGCGAAGAGCGGGTCAAGATGTCCAAGCTCCGCCGGGTGATCGCCACCCGTCTGAAGGAAGCGCAGAATACGGCGGCCATGCTGACGACCTTCAACGAGGTCAGAATGGACGACCTGATGGCGCTGAGGGCCGAATACAAAGACGCGTTCGAGAAGAAACACAGCGTCAAGCTCGGCTTCATGAGTTTTTTCGTCAAGGCGGCGATCGCGGCCCTGAAGGAGCTGCCGGCGGTCAACGCCGAAATCTTCGGCGACGAGATCGTTTACAAGAACTACTACGACATCGGCGTCGCGGTGGGTACGCCGCAGGGCCTGGTCGTGCCGGTCATCCGGGATGCCGACAAGATGAGCTTTGCCGATATCGAGGCGACGATTGCCGACTACGGTCGGCGCGCCCGGGATGGCAAGCTGACCATGGCGGAAATGACCGGCGGTACATTTACGATCACCAATGGCGGCGTGTTCGGTTCGCTGTTGTCGACGCCGATCATCAATCCGCCGCAGTCGGGCATACTTGGCATGCACGCGATCAAGAAGCGTCCGATCGTCGAGGGCAGCGATATCGAGATCGGCTCGATGATGTATCTCGCCCACTCCTACGATCACCGCATCATCGATGGCCGCGAGGCGGTCACGTTCCTGGTGCGGATCAAGGAGCTGATCGAAGATCCGGCGCGTCTGTTGATCGAGGTCTGAGCCCGCGCCCGACCGTCAGATTTCCGTTCCCTCGCCCGATTCGCTGTCCGGCCGCACCCGCCGGATAATGATGTCGCCGTTCTCTAGTAGTTCCGGCGCTTCGTACTGCGGAATGGTCTCCAGCATCAGTTTGAGTCCCGCCAGCAAACGGGCAAGCGCCTCCTCGATCTTGCGCTGGGCTTCTTCGGCTTCGCGTTGAACGCTCTCGGGCAGGGTCGACTTGTCATCTGCAAGAGCGGTGGAACCCGCCATAGGTGCCAGGCACAACAAGGCTGCGAACACCCCGCAACGCAGGGATCGTCCGTCCATCATCGCGACATGGTCCTCCATTCAACGTCGACCGCGCTTTTGCAATCGCGATCTCAGAATAACGCTGGCATGGTTGCGGTCAAATGTGGCCGAATTAGGCGCAGGCAGGCCGTTGTGCGCTTGCCCGGAAATTGCCTTTGCGGCATGGTGCCGCGACCCTGACTCCCCGCGCATCGAAGGACGACATCCATGAGCGAGCAAAACTACGATCTGGTTGTGATCGGCGGCGGGCCGGGCGGTTACGTCGCCGCCATTCGCGCCGCTCAGCTCGGAATGAAGACGGCGTGCGTCGAGATGCGCGGTAGCCTCGGCGGCACCTGCCTGAATGTGGGCTGCATCCCGTCCAAGGCGTTGTTGCAGTCCTCGGAGAAGTACGAAGAGGCACAGCACACGCTGGCGCAGCACGGAGTGTCGGTAGCCTCGGTAAAGCTCGACCTCAAAACCATGATGGCACGCAAAGACCGCGTGGTTGGCGATCTGACAAAGGGGATCGAGTTTCTGTTCAAGAAGAACAAGATCGACTACCTCAAGGGCAAAGGCACGATCCTGTCTCCGACCGAGGTTCAGGTAACGCCCGAGGGCAACGGGGCGGAGCAGAAAGTCACCACCAAGCGCATCCTGATCGCGACCGGCTCGGAATCAACGCCGCTGCCCGGCATCGATGTCGACGAAAAGCAGGTGGTGACGTCCACGGGCGCGCTTGCGCTTGACAAGGTGCCCGGTACGCTGGTGGTGATTGGCGGCGGGTATATCGGCCTGGAAATGGGATCCGTCTGGGCGCGGCTCGGCTCCAAGGTAATCGTGGTCGAGTTCCTGGACCGGATCACCCCGACGATGGATGCCGAGGTTTCCAAGCAGTTCCAGAGAATCCTCGCCAAGCAGGGCCTGGAATTCCGGCTATCCACCAAGGTCACTGGCGCCAAGAAAACCAAGTCCGGCGTTACGCTGACGCTTGAACCGGCCGCGGGCGGCGATTCCGAAGAGCTGAAGACCGACATTGTCCTGGTTTCGGTGGGTCGGCGTCCCTACACAGAAGGTCTGGGGCTGGAGAATGTCGGCGTCGAGGTCGACAATCGCGGCATCGTTTCGGTCGACGACCAGTTCCAGACCAACGTGCCCGGCATATTTGCGATCGGCGACTGCATTCCCGGCCCGATGCTGGCCCACAAGGCGGAAGATGAAGGAGCGGTTTGTGCCGAAATTATGGCCGGTCAGACGGGGCACATCAACTACGACGCCATTCCCGGCATTGTGTACACCTTCCCCGAGGTCGCCAGCGTCGGCCATACGGAAGAGCAACTCAAGGAGAACGGGGTAGCCTATAAGGTCGGCAAGTTTCCATTCCTCGCAAACAGCCGCGCCCGCGCGAACGACACCACCGAAGGGTTTGTGAAGATCCTGGCCGACGAAAAAACCGACAAGGTGCTGGGCGCGCACATTATCGGTCCCGATGCCGGCACGCTGATCCACGAGATTGTCAGCGTTATCGAGTTCGGTGGGTCGGCCGAAGACGTGGCGCGCACCTGTCACGGTCATCCGACCCTCAGCGAGGCCGTCAAAGAAGCGGCCCTGGCGGTGGATGGGCGACCAATCCACATCTGAGCCAACAGATCCCGCCAGCCGCGCTGCCGTCGCCCGATTGATCGGGCTCATGTGCCTGGCACAGGTGCTGGGCATGGCCGGTTTCATGACCTATCCGTCGCTGCTGCCGGAGCTGCAGGTTCTCTGGCAGATGAGCAACACCGAGGCAGGCTGGATCAACGCGGTCTTTTTTCTCGGCTACCTGACGGCGGTGGCCATCCTGACGAGCCTGACCGACCGTATCGATGCACGCCGCATCTATCTCTGGTCGATGGCACTTTCGGCGATCTCGCTGTTCGGCTTTGCTTGGGCCGCCTCGGACGTGGCGAGCGCCAGCCTATGGCGGGGCCTGCAGGGGATCGGCATGGCCGGGACCTATATGCCGGGTTTGCGCGCCCTGACGGACCGTGTGCCGGAACGCATGCTGAGCCGGGCCGTCGCCTTCTACACCGCGCATTTCGTGGTTGGCTCCAGCCTCTCGATCCTGGTGGCCGGCGAGGTCGCCCCGCGGCTGGGTTGGCAGGCGACATTTGCCGTTGCCGGCGCCGGGCCGATTGTCGCCTGGCTGCTGACATTCGCCGTGCTGACGCCGAAACCCGTCACTGTTGCCGCCGACGCGGCGCGGCGACTGCTGGACTTCCGGCCCGTCTTCCGCAACCGCCGCGCAATCGGCTACACCGCGGCCTACGCGGTCCATTGTTGGGAGCTTTTCGGCCTCAGAGGTTGGATGGTTGCTTTTTTGGCCTTCGGGCTGGGAAGCGCCGCGTCGGACGCCGCCGGAGCCGGGTGGTCGCCGACACACATCGCCACTCTGATGGCCCTGGTCGGCCTGCCGGCCAGCATTCTGGGCAACGAGGTCGCGGAGAAATTCGGCCGGCGCGGAACGGCGGTGGGGTTCATGCTGCTGTCGGCAGCCCTTGCCGTGCTGGTAGGTCTGACCGGCACGGCGGCCCCGGTTCTGATGGTCACCATGATGCTGCTGTATGGCGCTACCACCATGAGCGAGTCGTCGGTATTGACCGCGGGTACGGTTGCTGCGGCAAAGCCGGACCAGCTTGGCGCGACAATGGCTGTACATTCGCTGATCGGATTCAGCGGCTCGTTCATGGGACCGTTCGTGTTTGGTGTCATGCTGGACGCGGGCGGCGGCGAAACCCAGTCCGGCGCCTGGTTTCTGGGTTTCCTCTCGCTGGGTTTTGCGGTTGCGACGGGTCCGCTGTTTTTGCTCAGCCGCTGGGCCCGCAAAGACGGTCCGTCCTGACTGTCAGCGCGCCCTTGGGTGGGCGGCCCGGTATTCCACCAGCAGGCGGGCGCTGTCGACGGCCGTGTATCGCTGCGTGGTGGACAGCGAGGCGTGGCCCAGCAATTCCTGGATCGAACGCAGATCGCCGCCCGCTGCCAGCAGGTGAGTGGCGAAGGAATGCCGCAGAGCGTGCGGCGTGGCGCTGTCGGGCAGGCCCGCCATCTTGCGGACCACACGCATGCGACCTTGCGCCACCCGGGGGCTGAGCCGGCCGCCGCGAACACCCAAGAACAGCGGGGCATCGCCGTCCGCGACGAAAGGGCACTGTCGCAGATAATCAGCCAGTGCCTCGCGGACTACAGGCAGGACGGGAACCATTCGCTGTTTGCCGCCTTTGCCCGTTACCGTCATCGAATCGCCCTTGGGCACGTCGCGCCGGTTCATCGACAGCGCTTCGGCAATACGAAGACCGCAACCGTACAACAGCGTGAACAGGGCTACGTCCCTGGCATTGATCCAGGCACTCTCCGACAGGGTACTGGCAATGTCGATCACGTCGGCGGCGTCTCGGGGCGTTAGCGGCTTCGGAACGCTCTGCGGCACCTTGGGCGTGCGGACGGTCTGAATCGCGTGGTTGGCGAAGTGACCGTTGCGCTCGCCCCAGCGAAAAAAGCCGCGCACCACCGACAGGGCGCGCGCCGTGGAGGACCGCGCCAGGCCCTGGCCCGCGCGGCGCGCCAGCCAGGCCCGAAAGTCCATCGCCCGCAGCGCCGACAGGTCGTTCACCGTCGGCACCGTGCCCAGATGTTCGCAAAGGAAATCGAGAAAAGCGCTCAGATCGCGACCGTAGGCCTCCACGGTCTTGGGCGATGCGCGTCGCTCGACGGTCTGCCACTGCAGATAGCCGCGAAACGCGGCGAGCATATTCGGATGGACGACTGCTGGAGCGAGGCTGTCCAGCGTTACTCCGGAAGATCCAGCCATGCGCGGATCAGGTTCTCCAGAACGCGTGCCAGGAATGTCAGTAGTTCGGTTGCCTGCCCGGGATTGAACTTGTCGGGCGTCCGCGACCCCAGCGCCAACAGCGCCGACGGCGTCGCGTGGGAAACATTGAGCCTGATAAGCGCATCCGAACGCACCAGCGGCGCAGCGCCGCCGAACAGATCGGGATCGCCCGAGATGTCCGAGCGCAGGATGCAGCTCTGGGTATGGGGGATCAAAGATGCGACGGTGCCGTTGGCGACGAGATGCAGGCCTTGCAACCCGGCCGGAGCTGCCGCACCACCGTCGGCCTCGATGCACAGCGTCACCACATCGAGATCCAGGATCACGGCCAGATCGGTCGTGGCGCACTGGATCAGCTCTTCAAAACTTCTCGCCGCGATCAGCGCCAGGATGCATTCATGGACACAGGCCTGGGTCGACAGGTTGACCCGGCTGGTGTCGATCAGATGCTGGCTCTGGCCCTTCATGGCGTCGAGATCGCCACGCAGCCGGTCGATCAGCGCCGACTGAAAATCCTTCACGCCGGGGCCCATCTCCCGTCGCGGCGGTAAGATTTCGTTTAGGATATCGGGATGTTGCCGGAAAAAATCGGGATGCGCGCGTAGGTAGTCCAGCACCTGATGCGCCGAAACGTCCGTTTCGACCCTGGGTGTTTGTCCGACCGGCCTTTCTTTGCCCTGGCTCATGACCTTTAACTAACGTCTCTACCAAGGCCGGATTCTATTACGAAAAAAGGTAATTTACAGTATTGACTGTCCGGTTTTTTCCCAGTCCGCCAGGAACGCGGCAAGGCCTTTGTCCGTCAGCGGATGGTTGTACATCTTGTGCAGGACGGCCGGCGGAACGGTGACGACATCGGCCCCCAGCTTGGCAGCCTCGACCACGTGCAAGGGACCGCGCGCGGACGCCACCAGCACCTCGGTGCCGAAATCGTAGTTCGCGTAGATCTCGCAAATGTCGGCAATGAGATTCATGCCGTCGAAACCGATATCGTCCAACCGGCCAACGAACGGCGAGATGAAGCTGGCGCCGGCTTTGGCCGCGAGAATAGCCTGGGCCGCTGAAAAACACAGTGTGACGTTCACCAGCGTGCCCGCCTGTGATAGTGCGCGGCACGTTTTCAAACCGTCCGGCGTCAGCGGCACCTTTACGGCAACATTCTGGGCAAGGTCAGCAAGTTTGCGACCCTCGTCCAGCATGGCGCTGTATTCGGTCGCGGTCACCTCGGCGCTGACCGGCCCATCGACGGTAGCGCAGATTTCCCGCACGACCTCGAAGAAGTCGCGGCCCGTCTTTGCAACGAGCGTCGGGTTGGTGGTGACGCCGTCGACCAGGCCCGTTTCGGCTAGTTCCCGAATTTCTTCGATATCCGCCGTGTCCACAAAGAACTTCATGTGCCGCCCGCTCCCCTCTGTTTTCAGTTTGGCCACGACGTCGCCAAGCGCGTGGTGGCGACCGGCCCTTCTCCGCTAAACTGCTGGCCATGCCGGACCTGACCACAACAGCCGGGGACTTATTCACCAGCACCGGGCACCGGGTCAAGGTCCTGCTGCCCTTGCCGCTGGAGGGTCCCTACGACTATCGCGTGCCGCCGGACGAAATAGTCGAACCCGGCTCTTTCGTATTGGTGCCGCTGGGCCGGACTGAGCGGATCGGCGTGGTCTGGCCCGGCGGTGCTTCCGACGACGGCGTGGCCGAAGAAAAGTTAAAGGACATTATTGCGGTCCTGGACACGCCGCCGCTGGCAACCGACTCGCTTGACTTCATCGACTGGGCCGCGGGCTACACAATGAATCCACCCGGCGTGGTGCTGCGCATGGCTATGTCGGTCCCTTCCGCGTTCGAAGCGCCCAAACCACGCATCGCCTACCGGCGCGCCGAGAGCTTGCCCGAACTGCGTTTGACGCCGGCCCGTCAGCGCGTCCTGGAGGTTCTGGTCGACGGCCCTCCCCGCTTCGCGGCCGAACTTGCCTACGAAGCAGGGGTCGGAACATCGGTGGTCAAGGGCCTTGTCAAGCTCGGGGCCCTGATCGAGGTCCCCGTTGCACCGCAGGCGCTCTGGCGGCCGCCCGATGCCGGCCGGCCCGGGCCGCATCTGTCGACGCCACAGGAAACCGCCGCAGCGGATCTGCGGGCGAAGGTCTCCACCGGCCAGTTCAGTGTCACGGTCCTGGACGGCGTCACCGGTTCGGGCAAGACAGAGGTCTATTTCGAAGCCGTCGCCGCCGCCCTGGCCGAAGGCCGCCAGGTCGTGGTCCTGTTGCCGGAAATCGCGCTCTCGGCCCAGTGGCTCCAGCGTTTCGAAGCCCGCTTCGGCACCAAACCGGCGGAATGGCATTCCGACCTCACCCAAGCCAAGCGGCGCGATACCTGGCGCGCCGTCGCTTCCGGCGACATTCGAATTGTCGTCGGCGCCCGTTCCGCTCTGCATCTGCCTTACCACCAGCTCGGCCTGATCGTCGTCGACGAAGAGCATGACCATGCCTTCAAGCAGGAAGACGGCACCATCTATCATGCCCGCGACCTCGCGGTGGTTCGCGCCCGTTATGCCTCCTGTCCCATCGTTCTGGTCTCTGCAACGCCGTCGCTTGAGACCTGGGCCAACGTCGATGCCGGCAAGTATGGCCACCTGCACCTGCCGGAACGCCACGGCGCCGCCCAGCTGCCGTCGGTGGAGCTTGTGGACATGCGCAAGGACCCGCCGCCGCGCCAGTGTTGGCTGTCGCCGCGGCTCAGGGACGCCCTGTCCGAGACGCTTGATGATGGCTGTCAGGCGATCCTGTTCCTGAACCGGCGGGGCTATGCCCCCCTGACGCTGTGCCGCGCCTGCGGACACCGCCTGGAATGCCCCCACTGCACAGCCTGGCTGGTGGAGCACCGGCTCGCCAGCCGTGTGTCGTGCCATCATTGCGGCCATTCGGTCCCCATGCCCTCGACCTGCCCGAAATGCGGCGCCGAAGCCAGCCTCGCCGCCTGCGGACCGGGCGTCGAGCGAATTGCCGAAGAGGTTCTGGATGTGGTGCCGGGCGCCCGCTACGAAATTGTTACCTCCGACACGCTCTACGGGCCGGGTGCTGCCGCCGCCTTCGTCGACCGGGTCATCAGCGGCGAGATCAACCTCATCGTCGGTACGCAGATTGTTGCCAAGGGCTATCACTTCCCCGATCTCACCCTTGTTGGCGTGGTCGATGCCGATCTCGGCCTGCGCGGCGGCGATCTCAGGGCCGCCGAGCGCACCTATCAGCTGCTGCACCAGGTCGCGGGCCGAGCCGGGCGCGCTGACCGGCCGGGCCGGGTCATCGTGCAGACATATAACCCGGAGGCCGCCGTCATGCAGGCGATCGCCGACGGCGACCGCGAAGCGTTTCTGCGGTCGGAGGCGGAGCAACGCCGCGCCGCCGGCATGCCGCCATTCGGTCGACTTGCCGCCGTCATCCTTTCGGCGCCCGACGCCGTCACGGCCGATTCCGTCTCGCAAGCGCTGGCGGCCACGGCGCCGCACGGTCCGGGTTTTCAGATACTTGGCCCCGCCCCGGCGCCGCTGGCCATTCTGCGCGGCCGGCACCGGCGTCGTTTCCTGGTCAAGGCCGAGCGATCCGTCAATCCGCAGAAGGTGTTGCACGCCTGGCTGGACGGCATCCGGGTTCCCTCGTCCGTGCGCCTGAACATCGACATCGACCCCTACAGCTTCCTGTAACAGCAGGACCAGTCACCGCTTCGAAACGGCGCCGGACAGTGCTCGAAAGCCGCAGGCTTGTCATATTGCAAGCACCTGAATGCCATGCTACATCCTGCGATGAAGGGGGGGCGCAGTAATCTGCGCACCTGAGATTGTCTGCGTGAGCACGCGCAGCGGAAATAATCAAATCGGGGCAATTCGGGGGTTCCGGCGTTGGCAGCCAAGAGTGGCCTGAGCGAAATCTATGAGCGCTATGCTGCCGCTCTGTTTTCGCTCGCGGATGAACGACAAATTCTGGAGGAGGTTGCAAAAGACCTCCGCGCCTTAGGCGACGCCATCGACGGAAGCGAGGACCTGCGCCGCCTGGTCCGCAGCCCGGTCATTAGCCGGCAAGATCAGGCCAATGCCATGGCCAGCATTGTCGAAAAGATGGACGTTACCGAAACCACCCGGAACTTTGTCGGTCTGCTGGCCAGCAAGAAACGGCTGTTTGCCCTGACCGGCATTATCCGGTCTTATCTGGATGAACTCGCTCGCCGCCGAGGCGAGGTGAGCGCCGAAGTCACCGCGTCCAGAACCCTATCTTCGGAGCAGAAATCGGCCATCGAGGCTTCGCTCAAGACCGCGTTGGGCCAGAAGGTCTCGGTCGAGCACAAAATCGACGCAACACTGATCGGCGGACTGGTTGTCCAGGTCGGCTCGCGCATGGTGGATGCGTCACTTCGGACAAAGTTGCAAAAACTCTCACTTGCCATGAAGGGGGCGTAAGGCATGGAACTGCGCGCCGCAGAAATCTCCTCGATCCTTAAGGAGCAGATTGCGAATTTCGGAACCGAGGCAGACGTCGCCGAAGTCGGCCAGGTGATTTCCGTCGGCGACGGCGTCGCCCGGATTTTTGGCCTCGACAATGTACAGGCCGGCGAGATGGTCGAATTTCCAGGCGGCATCAAAGGAATGGCGCTGAACCTGGAAGTCGACAATGTCGGCGTCGTGATTTTTGGCGATGACCGGGACATCAAGGAAGGCGACACGGTCAAGCGGACCGGCGAGATCGTCGATGCGCCGGTCGGTAAAGCGTTGCTGGGCCGCGTTGTCGACGCGCTCGGCAATCCGATCGACGGCAAGGGCCCGATCGAGAGCGAGGAGCGGCGCCTTGTCGAGTTGAAGGCGCCTGGCATCATCCCACGCAAATCGGTGCATGAGCCGGTTCAGACCGGATTGAAGGCACTGGACGCCCTGGTTCCCATCGGCCGCGGCCAGCGGGAACTGGTCATTGGCGATCGCCAGACCGGCAAGACGGCGGTGATCATCGACACCATTCTGAACCAGCGCAAGATCAACGAGACCGACGACGAGACCAAAAAGCTCTATTGCATCTATGTGGCTGTCGGACAGAAACGCTCGACTGTCGCCAAGGTGGTCAAGACGCTCGAGGAAGCGGGGGCGATGGACTACACCATCGTCGTCTCGGCAACGGCGTCCGAACCGGCACCGTTACAGTACATCGCGCCGTACACCGGCTGCACCATGGGCGAGTTTTTCCGCGACAACGGCATGCACGCGGTCATCTTCTATGACGATCTTTCGAAGCAGGCGACCGCCTACCGCCAGATGTCGCTGCTGCTGCGCCGCCCGCCGGGCCGAGAAGCCTATCCGGGCGACGTGTTCTACCTCCACTCGCGGCTGCTCGAGCGCGCGGCAAAGATGAACGAGGACCACGGCGCCGGATCGTTGACCGCGCTGCCGGTGGTGGAGACGCAAGCCAACGACGTGTCGGCGTACATCCCCACCAACGTCATCTCGATTACGGACGGCCAGATCTTCCTGGAGACGAACCTGTTCTTCAAGGGTGTCCGGCCGGCCATTAACGTGGGTCTGTCGGTGTCCCGTGTGGGATCGGCCGCTCAAACCCAGGCGATGAAGAAGATCGCGGGCGGCATCAAGCTCGAGCTTGCGCAGTACCGCGAGATGGAGGCTTTTGCGCAGTTCGCCTCAGATCTGGACGCATCGACCCAGCGGCTTCTGGCCCGTGGCGCGCGTCTTACCGAGCTGCTCAAACAGCCCCAGTACCAGCCGTTGACGGTGGCCGAGCAGGTGCTGGCGATCTATGCGGGCACCAATGGCTTCTTGGACAAGATCGACGTGCGCGACGTCGTGCGTTTCGAAGAGGGCCTGCTCAACTATGCCCGGGCCGAGCACGGTGATGCGATGAACGCACTCAATGCGGACCCGCAACTCACCGACGAGATGAACGCCAAGCTCAGCGAGATCTGCGAAGCCTTTTCGCGCACGTTCACCTGAGCGCTCATCGGTTAACCAGGACAAAGCCCTGCCATGGCAAGCCTGAAGGAACTGAGAAGCCGGATTGCGAGCGTGAAATCCACGCAGCGGATCACGTCGGCCATGAAGATGGTCGCCGCTGCCAAGCTGAAACGGGCGCAGGAGAATGCGGAATCGGCGCGTCCCTACGCCGACCGGATGGAGCGCATGCTGGGATCGCTTGCGGACAGCGTTGGGGAATCGGCGTCGGCGCCGAAGCTGCTGAGCGGGACCGGCAAGGACGACGTCCACCTCATGGTGGTGGTGTTTTCAGATCGCGGCCTGTGCGGCGGCTTCAATTCCAGCCTCGCCCGTTATACGCGGTTACGGGTGGCGGAACTCGGCAAGGAAGGAAAGCAGGTCAAGCTGATCACGGTCGGTCGCAAGGGCTCTATGCTATTCAGCCGGGAGTTCCCCGACCTCCTGGTGGCGCAGTTCGACGAGATCTCAAAACCGGCGCCGAACTATGAAGGCGCCAGTGAGATCGCCGCCAAGATCACAAGCCTGTTCGATGATGTCGAATTTGACATCTGCACGCTCGTCTACAACAAGTTCATTTCCGCACTGACACAGGAAGTGACGCCGCTGCAGCTGATCCCCTTCACGTCCATGGCGGATGAAGATGGCGAGGAGGCCAAGCCGGCGACCGCGGCGCAGGCTGTCTATGAATACGAACCCGACGAGGAACAAATCCTTCGGGTTCTGCTTCCGCACAATCTGGCGGTTCAGACCTACCGCGCCATGCTGGAGAGCTTTGCCTCGGAACAGGGCGCGCGCATGACGGCGATGGACAATGCGACACGTAACGCCGGCGAAATGATCGACAACCTGACGATCGTCTACAACCGGAGCCGCCAGGCTCAAATCACCAAAGAACTCATCGAGATCATTTCGGGCGCCGAGGCCCTGTGATCGCCGGACTGAAGACGGGAGTTTAATCGATGGCGAAGAACACTATCGGCAGAGTGACCCAGGTTTTGGGCGCCGTTGTCGACGTGCATTTCGAGGGCGAGTTGCCGGCGATTCTGAACGCGTTGCACACAACCAATCGGGACCAAACGGTGGTGCTCGAGGTGGCCCAGCATCTGGGCGAGAATACCGTGCGCTGCATCGCCATGGACGGCACAGATGGCCTGGTCCGCGGCAATGAGGTCACCGACACCGGCAACACTATCGAAGTCCCGGTCGGGCCGGAAACGCTGGGCCGGATCTTGAATGTGATCGGCGAACCCGTGGACGAGCGCGGCCCGGTCAACGCCAAGCGGTCCCTGCCGATTCACCGCCCCTCACCGTCCCTGATCGACCAGTCGACCGAGACCGAGCAGCTGGTCACTGGCATCAAGGTGGTGGACATGCTCACGCCCTACGCCAAGGGCGGCAAGATCGGCCTGTTCGGCGGTGCCGGCGTCGGCAAGACCGTGCTCATCATGGAACTGATCAACAACATCGCCAAAGGGCACGGCGGTTATTCGGTGTTCGCCGGTGTGGGTGAACGGACCCGCGAAGGCAACGACCTTTATCACGAGATGATCGAATCCGGCGTCATCCAGCTTGAGGGTGATTCCAAGGTAACGCTGGTCTACGGCCAGATGAACGAGCCGCCAGGCGCCCGCGCCCGCGTGGGCCTGTCGGGCCTGACCCAGGCCGAGTACTTCCGCGACGAAGAAGGCCAGGACGTGCTGTTTTTTGTCGACAACATCTTCCGGTTCACCCAGGCCGGTTCGGAGGTGTCGGCGCTTTTGGGCCGCATTCCCTCCGCGGTGGGTTATCAGCCGACGCTGGCCACCGATCTCGGCACCCTGGAAGAGCGGATTACGTCGACCACCAAAGGGTCGATCACTTCGGTGCAGGCGATCTACGTGCCGGCCGACGACCTGACCGACCCGGCACCGGCCACGACGTTCTCGCATCTGGACGCCACAACCGTTCTGTCGCGCCAGATTGCCGAGCTGGGCATCTACCCGGCGGTTGATCCGCTGGACTCCACCAGCCAGATCCTGGAACCCGGCACGGTAGGCGAAGACCACTATCGCGTCGCCAGGGCGGTCCAGGAGACACTGCAGTCTTACAAGTCGCTGCAGGAGATCATCGCCATCCTGGGCATGGACGAACTGTCCGAAGACGACAAGCTGACAGTGGCGCGGGCACGCAAGATCCAGCGCTTCCTGTCGCAGCCGTTCCACGTGGCCGAAGTGTTCACGGGCTCGCCGGGCGTGTTTGTGCAGCTCGAAGACACGATCAAAGGCTTCACGGAGATCGTCGAAGGCAAACACGACGACTTACCGGAGGCGGCGTTCTACATGGTCGGCACGATCGACGAGGCGATCGAAAAAGCACAGAGCATGGCCAAGGCCGCGGCTTGAGCCCGCAGGAGCAGACGCGATGAGCGCCAAGGTGTCCTTCGAACTGGTTTCGCCGGACGGACTGACCTTCTCCCAGGAAGTCGACATGGTCGTCGTGCCAGGACGGGACGGCGACATCGGCGTCCTGTCCGGCCACGCGCCTGTGATGTCGGAGGTGCGTCCCGGCGCTATTTGCGTCTTCGAGGGCAACGACGTATCCAAGCGCATCTTTGTGGCCGGCGGGTTCGCGGAGGTTACACCCGAGCGCTGCACGGTCCTGTCGGAAGACACGGTCGATCTCGAAGAACTGTCGGTGGCGGCGGTCCAGGAAGAAATCCGGGACCATGAAGACGACGTCACGCACGCCACCGAAGAGGCGGAGAAGGAAGCGGCCGAAAAGGCACTGGAAATCGCCCGGGCTAAACTCGAGGTCGTACAGGACCCGCCCTACTAGAGCACCGGTGCCAAAACCCGGTGCGCTGCCTAGGCTATCACGTTGAATAGCGCCACTGCGTCGATGGGCGCCGGTGCTGGTCGTCTCTCGGTATCGCGGGAGGCGGACTGTTGTCGCGTGTCCGGGTCGGGCTGGGTGTTTTCCCCGCCGCCTGCCGCTTTCGCGGCCTCTGCAGGCCCGTCATTGGTCACCTCGGTCGGATCCGGCTCGGCCTGACGCGCCTCCCTCGCTTCCTGGGCTTCCTTGGCTTCCTCCGCCTTCTCCTGGTGGAGTTCCACCCGGGCCTGGGCGGCCTGCTGGTCGGCCTGGGCAGCCACCCGCCGATCCTGCGCCGACGGCGTGGAGGGCGCCAGGGCCGCGCGTTTGACCACCCGCATCTTTTCGATGGTCGCCTGGGGATTGCCGGGAACGGCCCCGGCATCGATGGAGACCTCGCCGCCGATCGCGTAGCGTTTGCCATCGGGCCCGGTGGTGTATTCGTAGGACGGCGAACCGGCATACTGTCCGCCGGCGGCGGCGTGGGCCTGCTCGTGACGGCGGACCTCCGCGTCGCGCTGGCGCAGTTCCTGGACGATCCGCTCCTCTTCCTGGGTCAAACCGTCCAGCCCTTCGTCATCCTGGGCCACTTCGGCCGAATCGGCCTCGTCGGCCCCATCAGCGGCTTCAGCGGCCGGATCCTGTGCTTCCTGGTCGTCCGGATCGCCGCCGTCCTCCTCTGCCAGCGAGGCGGCCAGGGCCGCTTCACCGGACAGCAGGGAGCCACCGCCGGTAGTCGGAGCCGCGGCCTCCTCCGGAGCGCCCCCGTTCTCCAATTTTTCCGCCGGAATCGCGGGAGACCCCGGCCGCATCAAGGCGGCAACCGAGGCGGACCCGGCCAGCGACTGGGCCATCAGGTCGAATGAATCGAGCATCGCGGCGAGTGTCGCCGAACGAGGTTACCGGCCCGCAAACAACGGATGAGAACAAAAAACGAACATTCAGCGCCTTACGGGCGTAGCCAACCCCGCCAGTTCTGCCACAACCTGTTGATATACATGCCTTTTAAAGGGGATGATCAGGTCAACCAGGGTATCGACCGGCACCCAGCGGTAGTCGGTAAACTCCCGGTGATGGAAGTCCAGATCGATGTCGTCGTCGGTCCCCAGGAAGCGCATGGCGAACCAGAGTTGGGTCTGGCCGCGATAGCGGCCCTTCCAGATCCGGCCGGCGATTTTCGGGGGCAGGTCGTAGGCCATCCACCGCGCGGCCTGGCCCAGCATTTCCACCTTATCGGTTCCGACTTCTTCCTTCAGCTCGCGCAGGGCCGCCTCCGCCGGCGCTTCGCCCCTGTCGATTCCGCCCTGGGGCATCTGCCAGTGCTGACCCGGCGTGTCCACGCGGCTGCCGACAAATACCAGCCCGTCCCGATTGATAAGCATGACGCCGACGCACGGCCGATAAGGCCGCGGATCGTGTAGGCTCTGCGATCCGCCTCGTTTCCCCCGCGCCATGCCCGATGTTAGCGCTCTTCGACCATCGCCGACAGCGGCACGATCATGACACCGGCCTGGTCGAGTGTCTCGATCCAGGCCCGGACGGTTCTCAGTGTCACCGGGTAGGGCTGTCCGACCGCGATGGCACTGCCGTTCCGCCGGGACAACTCGACCAGGTCCTCCAGGCTGCGCCGGATGCTGGACTCGCTGGCCTCCACGTCGATCGACTTGTCGGCGGTCTCGCCGGCGATGCCGGTGGACCGGATCAGCTGCGGCGCGACACTGACCACGCTGGCATGGGCATCGAGGAACAGCAGCCCGCGACGCTTGAGTTCGGCCATGATCGGACGCAGTGAGCGCATATCGGAGGCGAACTTCGACCCCTGGAAGTTGGTGACGCCCACATAGCCGGTGGCCCGGCTGAGCACCCATTCAAGCCGGCGCAGGTTCTCGTCCGGCGCCAGCGTCGTCAGCAGAGCATAGGGCCCCGGATCGCTGCGCGGATAGTCGATCGGTTCCATTGGCAGGGTAATCATGACTTCGTGACCAGCTTCACGGGCCATCTCGATCCAGTCCTCGAGCCCCTGGGCATAGGGGGCGAAGGCCAGCGTCACCACGCCGGGCAGCCTGATCGCGGCTTCGGTCGATTCCTTGTCGAGGCCGAGATCGGTCAGCACGACCGACACCCGCGGCCTGGTGTCCAGCTCGTTGAAGGGCCGGGAATAGACCCGCCAGGGCCGTCGGCCGTCTTCGCCGATCCTGGGCAGCGTGCCCACCTCGTTGTCTTCCAGCAGCCCGGGATCGGGATGGGGATGCAACAGGGCGGCAAATGCATCGGGTTTGGCCTCGGCGCCGTTGACCACGTCGCTCACGGCCGAGGAAAACGCGTCGGCGGCATCGCGGCCGGACTGGTCCAGCATGTTCATGCCGTCTGGCATCACCTCGACGACCTCCGGCGCCGCCTCGTCGGTGACCGGGATATCCTGGATCAGCAGCATGGGCCGGAGTGCCCGCTGCTCGGCCATGATTTCAGTTTCGTTGGAGAACAGCCACCAAACGGTGCCGGATACGGCGCTGATGACGCCCAGATACGCAAAAACAAGCGCGGCGAGGAGCAATCCTCGCCGGCTCGGCCTGGAAAAACGAAAGCTCTTCAGTCGCAACATGGACGGCGCAAATCCTACTGGCGCCCTCCCTCTGTCATAACCACCGGCCGGTTTCGTTCAGCGCCCCGGGGCGCTCAGCCTTCGTTGAAGCTGCGGCTCTCGTAAAGCGATATCCCCCGAATCAGGTCTATGGCCCGAGACAGCTGGTAGTCCTCGGGTTCGGCCGTCTCGTCCTCGGCCGCCGCGTCGCTTTCGCCGGCCTCGTTGTTTTCGTTCTGCAGCGATCCCACGAGGTCTTCTTCATGGGTCTCGCGGCGTTCACCATCGAGTATCTCCAGCCGGGCACGCTCGACGATGATGTCGGGCTCGATACCCTTCTGCTGGATCGACCGGCCGCTCGGCGTGTAGTAGCGCTGCGTGGTTAGCTTGATCGCGGCGCCGTTCCGGCTCAGCGGCATGATCGTCTGGACCGATCCCTTGCCGAAAGAGCGGGTGCCCAGAACGATGGCCCGACCGTGATCCTGCAGGGCGCCGGCAACGATTTCCGACGCGCTCGCCGAACCACCGTTGATCATCACGACAATCGGGAGGCCGTTGGTCAGATCACCGGTCGTCGCCTGATACCGCTGGGCATTCTCGGTTTCCTTGCCCCGCGTAGAGACGATCTCACCGCGCTCCAGGAACACGTCGCTGACCGCAACCGCCTGGCCCAGCAGGCCGCCCGGATTGTTGCGCAGATCGATGACGTAGCCCTTCAGGTTGTCGCCGAGCTCGTCCTGAATTTCGGCGATGGATTTCTTCAGGCCTTCCTCGGTCTGCTCGGAAAAGGTCGTGATGCGGACGTATCCGACATCGTCCTCGACCCGATTCCGGACCGACTGGATGCGGATCTTGTCCCGGGTGATGGTCACATCGAACGGCTCGCGTCCCTCGCGCGCAATGGTGACGGTCAGGTCGGTGCCCACCGGCCCGCGCATCTTTTCGACCGCCTGGCTCAGGGTCATGCCCTGCACCGCGGTGCCGTCGAGATGGGTGATGAAATCGCCCGACTGCACGCCGGCGCGATAGGCCGGCGTATCGTCGATGGGCGCGACCACCTTTACATAGCCGCGCTCCATGGTGACCTCTATGCCCAGCCCACCGAACTCGCCGCGGGTCTGGACCTGCATCTGCTGGAAGTTTTTGGGCGGCAAATAGACCGAGTGAGGATCCAGGCTGGAAAGCATGCCTTGGACCGCTGCTTCGATCAGTTCCTCGTCGGTGACGTCTTCGACATAGTCCCGACGGACACGCTCGAAGACCTCGCCCAGAAGATCCAGCAGTTCATACGTATCGGATTGCTGCTCCGTCGACGCATGGACCGACCCCGCAACCCAGGCCACGCCCATCAGGGCGATAGCCGCAATTACCGGGATGGCGATTGATCGCCTGAAAGCTTTCATCCTTGCACCTTGCTATTGCGTGATCCGATCCAGCGCACCGGGTTTACGGGCTGTCCGTTCCGGCGCAATTCGATGTAGAGACGGGGACGGCCGGAGACAAGGCCCTCTTGTGATTCATTTGCCGACGGCCGTGGCCTCATGGTGCCCACAGGTTCGCCAGCCAGGACCCATTGGCCCATAACGGTGTTAATTTCTTCTAAACCAGCTAACAGCGTATGATACCCGCCGCTGTGCTCGATGATCAAGATTTGCCCATGGTCCCGGAAGGGTCCGGCGAACACGATTTTGCCATCGAACGGTGCGATCACCGGCGCCTGCCCGCGCGTTTCCAGCACGACACCTTTCGAAGTCTGACCGAAACCAGTGTCCTGGCCGTAGCGTTGCACGATTTCGCCGGTGGCGGGACGTGTCAGTGGCCCGCCTTCCGGGAAGGCGCGCAGACCTTCGGGACGCATCGCCAGCGGAGCGGTTTCCACATCGGGCGGGGGCGGGGCAATCGGCTGATCACGCAGCTTCGCGACGAGTTCCCGCAACGACCGGGATTCCTGGCTGAGCGTTTGTAGCGTCCGCCGGACCCGGTCGGCTTCGGCTGCCGTCTGACGCCTGAGCGCCGCCTTCTGCTCGATCAGCCGGGCCAGCGCCTTGCGATCCCGCGCCAAATCGGTCTCGGCCTCCTGCAACCGCACCAGCTTGTCCTCCAGGTCACGCTGCACACTGGTCAGCGTGGCGAGCTCGATCTTGAGCGAGCGTGCCTCCTTGTGCAGAGCAGGCACGGCCTCACGCAGCAGGATCATGCTGCGAACCGACTCCAGCGGCGTCCCCGGATACAGAAAAAAGGCCTGGGGCGGATTGCGGGACAGCCCATACAGCGCGCTCAGCGTTCCTTCCAGCTCCTCGCGCCGGATATCCAGCGCGGCGGCCCGGTCGTCGGCCTCGATCCGTAGGTCTCTGAGCTGCTCTTCGAGGATGTTGACAATGGCCTCGCGCTCGAGCGCGGCCTGGGCGGCGGCGACGAGATTGCGGCGCAACTGCTTAACCTCTTTCGCCAGCGCCGCCTCGCGATCGCGCAACGCGTCTTGGCGCGCCCGGGTCTGCTCCAGATCCCGTTCGATCGTCTCAAGGCGTTCCTGTTCCTGTTCCGCCGCCGCGACGGGCCAAGCCAGAGATAGCGCAACCAGGGCGCAGGGGAGGAATCGGCGCAGCACGTCCCACGCTGTCATCGTCAAAAAAGGTCGCGCATCATAGTCTTACGCACAGTCGATGTCTCGTGTCCTGTCTCTTGCAGCAGAACCGTGGCCTGGACAAGATGGCCGCGCCTTCAAATCACCTCGTCGCTGCGATCGTCGGTTTCTCCGAAACGCTTCAGGACGGCGGGCTTCGTACCCTTGTAGATCTCCGGCAGCCGTTCGGCGATCTTTTTGTTTTCGCGCTCGAACAGGCTGTTGCCCTCCATGTCGCTCTCGACGATGAACGGGCCGAACTGTTCCACTTCCAGCACCCACATGGCCTGGGCGATTCCGAGCTCGTCCAGCCAGTGGACGTCGCGCACCCGTTTGACACCGCGGCCCAGCAGGGCGCCGGTGCCATATCCGACGGTGGTCAGGTAGATGGCGCCGTTGGGAACGAAATAACGCCGGTAGTCGTCCGGGTTCATGCCGCCCTTGCCGATGATCACCTTGCACCCCGAGAGACGAAACCAGTCCTCGAGCCATTTGGAGAACCGGAATGAGGCGGTCGCCGTCACGGCGCTGAGCGCGTAGGTGCCGTCGGGTCTCGGGGCGGCGGCCGGCGAGCAATGAAAATTGACCGCACTTTCCGCCGGCAGGTCCAAGGGCAGGTCGGCGCCCTCTTCCACGACCTTCACATAGACGCGCTCGCGGCCGGTGTAGACGACGCCGTCGAGATACACGACGTCGCCGATCTCCAGCCCACGCAGCGCCGCCACATCCGGGCTGGTGCTCAGGCTGACTTTCTTGAGCTTTCCGACATCGGCCATTCGACCGTCTCCCGCCGTTGATAGGGCGTGAACCACTGCGGGTCGGTGCGGTATTCCACCGTCCCGTCGGGCAAGATCCGCGCGCAGGCGCGCCTGGAGGACAGGCAAAAGGCGTGCACGCTCATTTGCATGGCGCCGGTATGGCAGTAGCCGACCTCGATGTGGGTGTCGATGACCATGGATTTGCCCACAAAACCCATGGCGCCCATGCCGATGGAATTGCCAAGCTCTGTGAGCTCCAGTTCGAGCGCGGCAATCTTCGGGTCGGGATTGCGATCGCCGACGATCCGCAGGCAGGCGGCGCGCTTGCCATGCACCATGCAGGCGTCCTTGGATCCGCCCAGTCCGATACCGATGATCGCCGGCTGACAGGCCAGGCCCCGTTTTCCGAACGCAACCAGGGAATCAAGAAAGAAACGCCTGATGCCCTGCAGGCCGTCGCTCGGGAACAACATCCGATAGTCCGTTCCGAAAAGGCCGCCCTTGTGCACCGTTGTCAGGTCGAGCCAGGTGCCTTCCGGCTCGAAGGCATATTCGATTTCCGGGGCGCCGATGCCCACATTGTTGTCATGGTCGGTCCGCCAGAGTGGATGGACGCGGTTGGGGCGCAACGGAATGCTGTACGTCGCCTCGGCGGTGGCGCCGCGCAGAGCCGCCTCCAGGGCAATGGGACCACCCTCCAGTTGGGTGTCGTTCCCCATCTTGACGAACCAGCGCGGACTGCCGGTATCGCCGCACATCGCCCGGCGATCTTCCTTCGCCGCCTCGTAGTTTTCCAACATGGCCTGCAACACGAAAGACGACAGGTCACCGTCCTCGGCCGCGGCGGCGCGCTTGAGGCCGTGGAGATAGTCTTCGGGGATCTCGATGGCGGCCTTTTCCATCAGCGAAAGGGCCGTCGACTTGATGGTGTCGATGGGAATCATGGCTATCTCCTCACGCCTGCCCGGCCGCCTGGGGCGGCGGGCCGTCGTCGATCAGCGACTCGCCCGGCCGGATGATGGAAAACTCCACCGGCACCCGGGCCACGTCCATCGCCGTCGCCTTCCGGCGCACCACGGTGAAATACGATGTGTCGAGATCGCCCTCGTCGGGAAAATCCTCGCGATAGTGGGCGCCGCGGGAGTTCTCGCGCGACAGGGCGGCGCTGGTGATGGCCTCGGAGACCTCGATCAGGCTCTGGACGTTCAGCCAGTCGTGCCAGGTGAGATTGAATACCAGGTCGTCGTCAGCGAGCCCGGTTTCCAGGAGTTCGTTCTTGAGCGCGCCGAGCCGCGTGATGCCGCGCTCCAGGCCATCGGCCGTGCGCAGAATGCCCACATCGTCCCACATGACATCCATCAACCGGTCGCGGATCGAATGGATGTCGCCGGCCGGTTTCCCGAACGGGTGTCGGGCGCGCGCGATCTCGTGTTCGATGACCGTTTCGTCGGGATCCCGGTGGGCCCCGATGGTGTTGGCGTCGCGCGCCATCACCTCCCCCGCGACACCGCCGAACACGGTGGAGTTGGCCACGCCGTTGCCGCCGAGGCGGTTGGAGCCGTGCGCGCCGCCCGCATCCTCGCCGGCGACGTAGAGACCGGGCAGCTCGGTCCCGGTATCGGGATCGCAGACAACGCCGCCCATGAAATAGTGGGCGGTGGGCACGACCTCGACCTTGCCGGCGGCGAGGTCGAACCCGCTGTCGGCGCAGCGCCGGACCATGCCAGCGAACTGCTTGCTGACGTTTTCCGGACCGAGATGGCCCATGACGATGTGGACGCCGCCATGGGGCGTGGTATTGCCCTTGCGGATCTCGTCATAGATTCCGCGGCTGACCACGTCCCGGGTCGCACGCTCGCCGCGCGCGTCGTAGTCGAACATGAACCGGCGCCCGTCGCCGCCCAGCAGATGGCCACCGGCGCCGCGCAGCCCTTCCTCAAGCACGGTCCCGGTCATCCGCGTTTCATCGCCGGCCAACAGGCCGGTCGGGTGAAACTGCACCATCTCCATGTCCCGCAGGGGCAGGCCCCGGCGCATCGCCATGGCCAACCCGTCCATGCTCTTGTCGCCGGACGGGGTGTGGTACCTGTACATGGTCGGCCCGCCGCCGGTCGCCAGGAGCACCGCCTTCGCTCGTACGAAGCGGAAAACGCCGCGGCGCATGTCGATCAGCAGCACGCCGGCGAGCCCCTCGCCGTTCCGGTCCGGCACCAAAGCGACTGCCCGGTGTTCTTCCAGCCGTTCGACGGGCGTTGCCAGCACCTGCTCCATCAGGCGGCTGATGATCTCGATTCCCGTCAGATCACCCTTGTGGACCGTGCGGTCGAACGTCTGCCCGGCGAAGGCCTTGTGATGCAGCGCGCCGTCGGGCAACCGGTCGAAGAAGCAGCCGATCTCGTTTTCCAGTTCCCGGACACGGACGATCGCGGTTTCGCAGAGTTTCCAGGCCATCTCCTGGTGCGGCAGCCATTTGCCGCCGACGATGGTGTCCATGAAGTGCCGCTCGATCGAATCACCGGGCGACAGCGCCACGTTGTAGCCACCCTGGACCATGCGGGTGCAGCCGCACTTTCCCATCAGGCCCTTGACCGCGAGCGTGATTTTCAGATCCGGCGCCGCCTTGTGGGCGTGCAGCGCCGCAAACAGGCCGGCACCCCCGGCGCCGAGGATGAGAATGTCGGTGTCCTGCCGTTCCAGCATGGCTCACGCCGCGTTCAGCAAAAACGCGCAGGCGGCGAAGAACGACATTGCGGTCGCCAGGGCCGCATAGGTCTTCTGCCGCGGCGACCAGGGAAGGAACTCCACCGCCAGCAGCCGCAGACCGCCAAAGATGTGAACGGCCAGCAGGAACACCAGACCCACCTCGACCGTCTTGACCAGCGGTTCTTCCGTCAAGCGGAGAAACCCATCCAAACCGGCAGCCCCTTCCAATGCCAGACCGAGAACATAGAAGTGGGCGGGCAGGAACAGCGCCAGGCACACGCCGGAGATCCGATGCACGAAGTGGGCGAGCCAGAGCGGGTGATGCCGGTGCGGTTGGATCATGCCATCGTCACCGCGACCACGGCCCGGCCTCCCATGGCCAGAAAGAGCAACGCCACCGCGATCGTGAAGGCGCGCAGCGCCACCCCGCGAAGCTTCAGATGTTCATGCACCACGACCCGCAGGCCGATCGCGGCGTGGACGGAAACGGCGATCACGAAGAGCCCGTAATACAGCGCCCACGACAGGCTTCCCTGGGTGCGGGCGAGGATCTCGCCGGCGGTCAGGCCGCCCTGGACGGCGTAGATCATCAAGGCCAGATGGCCAAGCACCAGCGGCGCCATAACCAGAGCCGAGAGCCGTTGCGCCAGATAGAGGCGAACATCCAACACGGGCCTAGATTTCCCCCTTGAGCGCGGCGCGTGCCGTGACCCGTTTTAGTCCGGCGATCGAGAGCGTCGGGTTCAACTCGTTCGGGCAATAGGTGGAACAGCCCTGCTGCGAATGACAGTTGTGGCAACCGGCATCGCCGGCGACGGCTTTCAGGCGGGCCCCGTATCCGCCGTCCCGCTCGTCATTGACGAGAGTCCAGGCGCGATTGAGCGCGGCCGGGCCGAGATAGGCCGGGTTCAACGCCACGACGTCGCAGGCCGCATAGCAGACGGCGCAGTTGATGCACTCGATGGCGGCGCTCGCCGTCTGCCGTGCGGGCGAGCTGGGCAGGACCGGCGCGATGCCGTCCTCCCGCGTCGCCGTCGAATGGAACCGGCCCTCGGCCTTCACCCACTTGTCGAAAAAGTCGGTCATGTCGGCGGCCAGGTCCTTGATCACCGGCAGGTTGCGCAACGGCGCGATTTCGATCCGATCGCCGTCCAGCACTTTCTTCACGTGCGTGCGGCAGGTCCAGCGGGGCTTCCCGTTGACCATCATGGCGCAGGACCCGCACATGCCCACCCGGCAGGCGAACCGGTAGGCCAGGGCCGGCTCCAGGTTGCGCTGGATCCAGGTGACCACGTCCAGAATTGTCTGGTTCGTCCTGTGCGGCACCTGGTAACGCGTGAACGCGCCGCCGCCGGCGTCGCCGCGCCAGACCGACACGTTCAAGCTGGTCTCGGTATCCTGCAAAGGTCCTCCCTCGACGATCGTCGCAGCCTCGCCGAAAACTATAGCAAACACAGCGTCCCGAAAGCGGCGAATCCATAGGCGGGCTGCCAGGTCGTCGAAACCGGAAATCGGGGTCGATGCCCGGCCGTCGACACGGAAACTTCATACCGCCTCCCGGCCCGACAGCCGTGACAGCGCGGAAACCGGGCGGTAAAAGAAGGACCGTAACCGGCGCCCGGGGGCCGCCGGCAATGATAAGGGAGACTCAGGGGCATGAGTGACGGCACGCTGGTCCTGGTGCGCCACGGCCAGAGCGAGTGGAACGCCAAGAATCTGTTCACCGGATGGAAGGACGTTCCGCTGACGGAGAAGGGTCGCGCCGAAGCGCACGCGGCCGGCAGGGCGCTGAAAGCCGAGGGCATACAGTTCGACATCGCCTTCTCGTCCGTCCTGGAACGGGCCAACGAAACGCTGGACATCATCCTTGATGAGATCGGCCAGGGCGACCTTCCCTATTCGAAGGACGCGCGGCTCAACGAGCGCGATTACGGCGACCTCGTCGGCAAGAACAAGGACGAGGCGCGCCAGGAGTTCGGCGTGGAGCAGGTGCATATCTGGCGCCGCAGCTATGACATCCCGCCGCCGGGCGGCGAAAGCCTGAAGATGACGGCCGAGCGCACCATCCCCTATTTCGAGGAAACCATCCTGCCGGAAATCAAGGCCGGCAAGACGGTCATGGTCTGCGCCCACGGCAACTCCAACCGCTCAATCGTGCGCGACCTGGATGGGCTCGACAACGAAGCCATCACGCGGCTGGAACTCGCGACCGGCGTGCCGGTGATTTACACGATGACCGCAGACGGCACGGTGACGTCGAAGCGGGAGCTGCCGATCGACGCCTGATCAGTCCCGGTGATAGGGATGGCCCGCCAGGATCTGCTGGGCCCGGTAGATCTGCTCGATCAGCATGATGCGCGCCATTTGGTGCGGCCAGGTCTGGCGACCGAAGGACAGGATCAGGGCGGCCCGGTCCCGGACCGACGGATCGAGCCCGTCCGCCCCGCCGATCACGAAGGCGATGTCGGACTGACCGGTATCGCGCCAGGATTCGATCCGGTGGGCGAAATCCCGGCTGGCGAGGCTGTCACCGCGTTCGTCCAGGGCGATGACCGTCGCCCCGTCCGGAATCGCCCGCAACAGCAGGTCCGCCTCCCGGCGCAGGCGTTCGGCGCCGGCGACGGGTTTCTTCTCTTCCACTTCGATGAGCGAGAGGGGCCACCGGATCTGGCGGACGTAGGAATCGTAAAGATCGCGCTCCGGTCCGCGGCGAACGCGGCCGACGGCGAGAATATGGACCCGCACGGGAGGTGCGGATCAGACGGTCACGGCTGCCGCTGGTGCCGGAACCGTCTCGGGCAGGTCGATGCCCCACATCTTCTCGAGATTATAGAACTCCCGCACTTCCGGGCGGAACAGGTGCACGACGACGTCGCCGACGTCGATCAACACCCAGTCGCAATGGCTGCGCCCCTCGACGGCGGCGCCCCGGAAACCGGCGGATTTAAGATTTTCGAGAAGATGATCGGCCATTGCGCCCACCTGGCGCTGCGACGTGCCCGTCGCGATGACCATATAGTCTGCGATGGAAGACTTGCCTTCGAGCTCGATGACCCGCAGGGCTTGCGCCTTGTCGTCGTCCAGTGAGGTCTTGACGAGAGACAAGAGCTGGTCGGAAGCGGCATGCTTCCCGTTTGTGATGGTTATGATGGTCTCCTTTCCCAGTTCACGCCGACAAATCCGGTCCCTTCGGGGCCCTCATCCGGATGGCCGTCGCCGAGGCCGGATGCCGACGCATCGCCAAGAACACCCAGGCTGGAGGCCGCTGCCACGCCAGTCGTCCGGCGGCTTTGCCGGGCCGACGGAAGCGCGCAAACCGACACGCCGCCTGACCGTTCAATGCCTTAAAATCATAGGGTTTCCGGGCAAAGACCGCAATGGGAACCAAGTGAAAGATCCGTGTCCAGCGCTGCCAGCGGGGCAACTGGACCAGATTGTCGGCGCCGATTAACCAAACGAAACGGTGGTTCTGAAATCGGGATCCGAGCGCCGTCAAGGTGTCCACCGTGTATCGGGTGCCCAGCGTCCGCTCGATCCCTTTAACCTTAATGCGCCGGTCCGCGGCAAAACGCCTTGCCCGCATAAGTCGCTGATTGAAGTCCGCCATACCACTTTTTGGCTTCAGCGGGTTCTGCGGCGACACCAGCCACCAGACCTCCTGGAGGCCCAGCCGGCAAAGCGCCTGGCGGCTCACATAGAGGTGGCCGTCATGGGCCGGATTGAACGACCCCCCCAGCAGGCCGACGGTGTGTCGGCGACGCCGGCGGACCGCAGTAGTATCTGGCGCCCGTCTTCTCATGCCTGGAGGCGGTCGACTGCCGGGCTCCACACCCCCCTCACCCCAGCCCTCTCCCCGCCGGGGAGAGGGGGCCTTTTGGTTCCTTCTCCCCTGGGGGGAGAAGGTGGTCCGAAGGACCGGATGAGGGGGTTCGGGTGCAGGTGCCTGGCCGTCAAGGCCGCGTCTGGCCGTCGCCGCGCACGACGTATTTGAAGCTGGTGAGCTGTTCCGCCCCCACCGGGCCCCTTGCATGCATGCGGCCGGTGGATATTCCGATCTCCGCGCCCATCCCGAATTCGCCGCCGTCGGCGAACTGGGTCGAGGCATTGTGCATGACGATGGCGCTGTCCACCTCGGCCAGAAAGGCCTCCGCGGCAGCCTTGTCCTCGGTGACGATGGAGTCGGTATGGTGGGACCCGTAATGGTTGATGTGCTCGACGGCCGCCTCGACTCCGTCGACGACCCGGACCGACAGGATCTTGTCCAGATACTCGGTGTACCAGTCGTCTTCGGTCGCCGGCTTCACCCGTCCGTCCAATGCCTGGACCGCGTCGTCTCCGCGCAGTTCGCAGCCCGCCTCGGCCAGATCGTCCAGAATGGGCGGCAGCATCTCGTCGGCGACCGATCGGTCTACCAGCAGCGTTTCCGCCGCGCCGCAGATTCCGGTCCGCCGGAGCTTGGCATTAAACGCGATCTCGCGGGCTTTCGCCGCATCGGCCGCGGCATCGATATAGACGTGGCACAGCCCTTCCAGATGGGCGAAGACCGGCATGCGCGCCTCGGTCATCACCCGTTCGATCAGCGTTCGCCCGCCCCGGGGCACGATCACATCGATCAGGTCGGACATCGCCAGCATGGCACCCACGGCCGCCCGGTCGCGGGTCGGCACCATCTGGACGCACGCCTCCGGCAGGCCCGCCTCGACCAGACCCCGCTGCAGGCACTCGGTAATCGCGCCGCTGGAATGGATGGATTCCGAGCCGCCGCGCAGGATCGCCGCATTGCCCGCCTTGATGCACAGCCCGCCGGCGTCGGCCGTCACGTTGGGCCGGGATTCGTAAACGATCCCGATCACGCCCAGGGGCACCCGCACCCGCTCGATCCGGAGGCCGTTGGGCCGCGCCCAGGAGGCCATGACCTCGCCGACCGGGTCGGGCAACTCAGCCACCATTTCCAGCCCGGCCGCGATCGCCTCCACCCGGTCTTCGGTGAGCAACAGCCGGTCGATCATGGCACTGGACAGGCCTTTCTCCCGCCCGAACGCGACATCCTTGGCGTTGGCCTCCAGGATCGCCGGCCCCGCGGTGCGGATGGCGGCAGCTGCCGCGGTCAGAGCCCGGTTTTTGGTCTCGCTGTCGGCCAGCGCCAGCCGGTGGCTGGCCGCGCGAGCCGCCTCGGCCAGTCCCCGAACCTGGGTTTCGACATCCTGTGACGCAATCGCGGGTGCGCTCGACATGGTCTCTTTCCCTTGTGCCTGTCAGTCCAGCACCAGATCGTCCCGGTGTATCATGGCGTCCCGGCCACGATAGCCGAGGATGGACTCGATTTCATGGGTCTTATGGCCGGCGATCCGGACCGCATCGGCGCTGGAATAGGCGGACAGGCCCCGGCCGATGGTCTGTCCGTCTGCGGTCGTCACCGTGACCAGGTCACCCCGCTCGAACCGGCCGGAAACGTCGGTCACCCCGGCCGGCAGCAGGCTTTTGCCGGACCGCAGGGCCCGGCCGGCGCCGTCGTCCACGATGATGGCGCCCACCGGCTTGAGCGAGCCGGCGATCCAGGTCTTGCGGGCCCGGAGCGGCGTCGATTTGGGCAGGAACCAGGTGCACTGGTCGCCCTCCTCCAGCCGCTTTAGGGGATGCGGCGCCCTGCCGTCGGCGATCGCCATGCGGCAACCCGCGGCCATGGCGATGCGGGCGGCGCTCAGCTTGGTGGCCATGCCGCCGGAGGAATCGCCCTGCGGCGCATGGCCGGCCATGGCGGCGATCTCGGTGGTAATGGCCGTGACTTCGTCCACATGCACGGCGTCGGGCGCGCGCCTGGGATCGGCAGTATAGAGCCCGGCAATGTCCGTCAGGTTGACCAGCGTGTCGGCACTGATCATTGCCGCCACCCGCGCCGCCAGACGGTCATTGTCGCCGTAGCGGATCTCGGCCGTCGCCACCGTGTCGTTCTCATTGATGACCGGGACGGCGCCCAGGGCGAGGAGTTGCTGCAGGGTGCTGCGGGCATTGAGGTGCCGGCGCCGGTCCTCGGTGTCGTAAAAGGTGACCAGGATCTGCGCCACGGTGATGCCGTGCCGCGCCAGCGCCTCCTGGTAGGCATGGGCCAGCCGGATTTGTCCGGTCGCCGCCGAGGCCTGTTTCTCTTCCAGTTTCAGGCCGCCGCCCGTGAGCCCCAGCAGGCGCCGCCCGGCCGCGATCGAGCCCGACGAGACGACCAGGATTTCCTGGCCCCGGCCCTTGGCGGCGGCGATGTCGTCGGCCAGCGCTTCCAGCCAGTCCCGGCGCAGCGCGCCGGTGGCGTCGTCCACCAAAAGCGCCGACCCGATCTTGATCACCAGGCGTTTCGCCTCGCGGATATGGTCGGTCATCCGTGGCCCCCGCCGGTCAGGGCCGCCAGCCGGCGGCCGTCGCCGTCTCGGCCGACTCGGGCGCGCGCCGTTCCCGGATGGTCTGGGCCAGCACCGCCAGCACGGGTTTGACGCCCTCCCCGGTTGCCGCCGACAGGGTGTGGACCGTGCCGCCGGTTTCCTTTTCCAGCGCCTGCCGCTGTTCGTCGACCTGTTCGGGGATCAGGGTGTCGCATTTGGACAGCGCCACGATCTCCGGCTTGTCGGCCAGGCCGTGGCCGTAGGCGACGAGTTCTTCGCGGATGGTGCGATAGGCCGCCGCCACGTCCTCCGTTGTCACGTCGATCAGATGCAACAGGACGGCGCAGCGTTCCACGTGACCGAGGAACCGGTCGCCCAGACCGTGCCCTTCGTGTGCGCCTTCGATCAGCCCCGGAATGTCGGCGAGTACGAACTCGCCATCGCCCACCCCCACCACGCCGAGCTGGGGGTGCAGGGTGGAGAAGGGATAATCGGCGATCTTTGGTTTGGCCCGGCTGGTCGCCGCCAGGAATGTGGATTTGCCGGCGTTCGGCAGCCCGACCAGTCCGGCATCGGCCAACAGCTTCAGCCGCAGCCAGACCCACATCTCCTCGCCCTTTTCGCCCGGGTCGGCGCGGCGCGGCGCCCGGTTGGTCGAGGATTTGAAACGCAGATTGCCGTAACCGCCGGCGCCGCCGCGGCACAGCACGTATTCCTGGCCCACCTCGGTCAGGTCGCAGATCAGGGTCTCATTGTCCTCGGCGAAGACCTGGGTGCCCACCGGCAGTTGCACCCGGACCGCAGGCGCCGAGGCGCCGGTCATCTGCTTGCCCTTGCCGTGATCGCCCCGCTTGGCCTTGATGTGCTGCTGATAGCGATAGTCGATCAGGGTGTTCAGCCCCTCCACCGCAACGGCGACGACGTCGCCGCCGCGGCCGCCGTCACCGCCGTCCGGGCCGCCGAACTCCACGTATTTCTCGCGCCGGAACGACAGGCAGCCGTTGCCGCCGCCGCCGCTCTTCACGAAGATCTTGGCCTGATCGAGGAATTTCATGGGTCCGCCGATCCAAACAAAAAGGGGAATGGAACGCCATTCCCCTCATGTCCAACACTGCCGAGAGCGAGGGCCGCTACTCGGCAGCTCCCGCCGGCGGCACCACCGACACCGTCGTGCGCGACCGGGTCTTGTGAAACTTCACGTTCCCCTCGCTGGTCGCGAACAGGGTGTGATCCTTGCCCATGCCCACATTGGTGCCGGGATGGATCTTGGTGCCGCGCTGGCGGACAATGATATTGCCGGCCAGCACGTGCTCGCCGCCGTATTTCTTCACCCCGAGACGCCGGCCTTCGGAGTCGCGGCCGTTGCGTGAACTGCCGCCTGCCTTTTTATGTGCCATGGCTCCGTCCTCCTCTTAACCGTCGGTCTTCTTGGGCGCGGGTTTCTTGGCCGCGGGCTTGCGCGCGGCGGGCTTTTTCGCCGCCGGCTTCTTGTCAGCCGATGCCGTCGCCTTGGCGGCCGGCTTTTTGGCCGGCGCCTTCTTGGCCGGCGCGGCCTTCGGTTCCGATTTCGCCTCGGTCTTGGGCGCGGCCTTCTTGGGCGCCGCCTTGGGCTTGTCTTCCGCGGTCTCCTTGGCCGGCGCCTTTGCGGGCGCTGTCTTCTTGGCCGCGGCGGCCTTCTTCTTGCCGAGCGCGATGTCGGTGATCTTCAGGACCGTCAGATGCTGCCGGTGGCCGGCGCGGCGACGGTAGTTCTTGCGGCGCTTTTTCTTGAAGACGATGATCTTGCGATCGCGCTTCTGTTCCAGCACTTCCGCTGAAACGACCGCTTCGATGCGCGGGCTGCCGACCTGCAGATCCTTGCCGTTGCCGATCATCAGCACGTCGTCGAACTCGACGGTGCTGCCGGCCTCGGCGCTCAGCTTTTCGACCTTGATGACGTCGTCTTTGGCGACCTTGTACTGTTTGCCGCCCGTCTGGATGACTGCGAACATTGGTTCCGTCTTTCGTTTTTTTCCGCGCCCTGCGGTGCCCCGTCTGGGGACTTCGAGAACCTCGGGCTGCGCAATAAAAATGCGCGAAACTTGGGCCGGTTCGCGACCGGCGCGCACTATACTGCGGCGCGTTTCGAAGTCAACGGAAAAGCCGGTCCAAGGTTGCGGTCCCGGAGCGCCGGTAATAGGGTGCGGAATCAGCGGGTTAGCGACGGCGCACGACCTCGCCCTTCGAGACGCTCGCTACGCTCGCTCCTCAGGACGAGGAGAGGTCTTCTACCCTCATGCCTCACGGAGGGCCGAAGGCCCGTCTCGAAGGATGAGGGCCACACGAAGGACGGAATTCCTAGGTTTTGCGCCAGGTTCAGAAAACCCGCCTCTGGCGCGTACATATATAAGGTCGAGGACAATGGTGACGGGGCGTCGATGAACACTTGGTTGGGACGAGGACTGGCGGCCCTGCTGGCGCTTTGCCTGCTGGCGGGCCCGGCCGTGGGGAAACCGCGCGGCGTGGCGCTGGTGATCGGCAACAGCGACTATGACGACGCGCCGCTCTCGAACCCGATCAACGACGCCCAGGTCATGGCGGTCACCCTGACCCAGATGGGGTTCGAGGTGATGCACAAGGCCGACCTGGACCAGCGCGGCCTGAAACGGGCGATCCGCGATTTCGGCGAGGCGCTGGCGTCGGGCCGGACCGGGTCGGTGGGACTCTTCTATTATGCCGGCCACGGGATCCAGGTGGACGGCGAGAACTACCTGGTGCCGGTGGGCGCCGAGATAACCCGGGAATCGGACGTGGAAATCGAGGCCGTCTCGGCCAACGGCGTGCTGACCACGCTGGAGAAGGCCGGCGCCGACCTCAACATCGTGATCCTGGATGCCTGCCGCAACAACCCCTATGCCCGGTCCTGGCGCTCGGGCTCCCAGGGGTTGGCGCGCATGGACGCGCCCCAGGGCACGCTGGTCGCTTACGCCACCGCGCCGGGTCGTCTGGCGGCCGACGGCAGCGGCGGCAACAGCCCCTATACCGAAGCGCTGGTAGCGGCCATGCGGAAGCCCGGCGTGCCGATCGAACAGGTGTTCAAGCAGGTGCGCGTCTCGGTGATGGAAACCACCGACGACCAGCAGGTGCCGTGGGAGTCCTCCTCGCTGACGGGCGACTTCTATTTCACGCCCGGGGACGCGGTTGCCAGGGCCGACGCGCCGGCAGCGTCTGGCGGCGACAGTGGCGGCGCTGCGACGCCGGCGCCGAACGCGGAGATCGTGTTCTGGCAGTCGATCGAAGACAGCGACGACCCGGCCCAGTTCGAGCTTTATCTGAAGAGCTTCCCAGACGGCCTGTTCGTGGATCTGGCGAAACGCAAGATCGAACAACTGAAACAGCCAAAGACCGCCCGTGCAACGGACCGCCGCCCGCCGCCGCCGGAACGGAAGCCGCCCCCGCCGGACGACATGGCGCGCGCGCCCGACCGGTCGGTGCCCGACGGCCCCCGCGTCCCCGAGCGGGGACTGTGGACGGTGGAGTACCGTAACGACCTCAATGCGCCCGGCGCCAGCGGCGGTTTCTGCGGCAAGGAGTCCACGGGCGACTTCGAGGTCCGGTTCGAGGACGGGCTGATCAAGGGCACACGGATCAACGACCAGAAGGTGCGCGGCGAGATGATGACCGGCGCGATCCGCGGCCGCATCGGCCGGCGCATCGTCTACCGCGCGTTCAAGGTGGGCGACCGGTATGTGGGGCGCTACCGCGTGCCCGACGGCGAATGCGCCGGGCGCATCGTCTTCCTGCGCAAGGAATAGGCGCCCGCGCCGTTCATAGGGCGCGTCGGGCCGGGCGCGCCTTGCACCGCCAAAACGATTCGGTTAGTGTCCCGCCGCCCTCGACCGGGGGCGGTTCTTTGCCCCAAGCGAGCCCGTGCGGAGAGGTGCCGGAGTGGTCGAACGGGGCGGTCTCGAAAACCGTTGTGCGCTTTGCGTACCGTGGGTTCGAATCCCACCCTCTCCGCCATCCGCCTTCGCCAAGGCTTCGGCGGGATTGGCTCGTTGACCACCGAAGGCGGATGTCGCGCCGTAGCTTCAGCGGAGGCGGACCGATAGATGCAGTACGTCTATGTTCTCCAGAGCAATATCGCCCCTGAGCGCCATTATGTGGGCACAACAGCCGATCCAGATCGGCGTCTGGATGAGCATAATTCGGGGAAGAGCATCCACACGAACAAACACAAGCCCTGGAAGCTCACAGTCTGCATTGGGTTTTCGGACCACGCCAAAGCACATCAGTTCGAAAAGTACCTCAAGTCCGGTTCGGGCCGGGCATTTGCAAAGGAGCATTTCTGAGCCAGCGGAGAGCGCTTCGCTCCTGCTGGACGCGAGCAGGCCTTGAATCATGCATCAATGAGACATGGCGAAGTCTGCCACATGGCAGCATGAGTTCACCGGCCCCATACATAAACCAAGACCTGTCTAAGCCCGCCATTCGTAGACACCGCACACATTCGGACAAGCATGCATGAATTCGAATGAGGTTTGGCTCATTGCCCTTGCTATTGGTCTTTTGCTGCTTCTTCGGGTCTTTCTACGGAGTGCGCGGTCCAAGGGAAAACGAGGCGAGTCCTTAGTCAATGCCGGGATTGAGCGATATCTCGATCAGGGAGATTATCGCCTCATCAAGGACGTCACCTTGCCCGTCGGTGATGGAACAACCCAAATCGACCATGTCGTCGTTTCGACTCATGGGGTCTTCGTTATTGAAACAAAAAACATGAAGGGATGGATCTTCGGGGATCCCTATCAAGCGCAGTGGACGCAACAGATTTACCGACAAAAGTATAGATTCCGAAATCCACTTAGACAGAACCATAAACACGTCAAAGCGGTGCGGGAGACACTCGGCTTAGGCGAGCACCAAGTGTTCAATGTCATTGTCTTTGTTGGTCACTGTACGCTCAAAACCCAGATGCCTTCTGAAGTGGTGAATGGTGTCGTTGCCCTTTCCGAATTCATCAAGTCAAAGCGTGTTCCCGTGTTGGCAGAGCATGAACTGCCCGACCTTGTTGGCCGGATTTCAGAACGACGCTTGGAGCCGGGCCGGCGCACAGATCGCTTACATATCCGTAACGTCAAGAAACGAGAACCTCGTTTCAGTGTCAACGCAGATCGTTGCCCCCGTTGCGGCACAAAGATGGTCGAGCGAACAAATAGGCGCTCAGGCGAACGCTTCTTGGGCTGTAGACGATATCCGGGTTGCAGGGGCACGCGGCCCCTACCGCAGCTTAAGGTCAGATCTTGAATTGTGCACAGCCACATTCACGAGGTACTCATCGCTAGCTGACCAAAGGAGTTGGACGCACAATTCAAGACCCGCCCCCTTTATCCCCTGCCGATCATGCCCCGAGCTCGGGATGTTCATAAGCCTCGGGATAGGACATGGGCCTCAATGGGCCCAGCGGCACGACGTTGTTCCACGATCGCCCGAAATAGCCTTGTCTGCAGTGCGTCAGCGAATTGCTTGCCGCGACACCCGGCAGGGCGTGGACGCGGCAAAGCCAACGCCACAAATTCGGGTAGTCCAAAATTCTCGCGGCATTCAGTTTCATGCGCAGATAGTAAACGGGATCGTGCCGATAAAGCGTGGGGAACAGACGCAGATCGGCCTCCGTAAACCGGTCGCCGGTCAGGTACGGCCGGCCATCGGCAGCCAATCTTGCCTCCAGCGCATCCAACGTGTCGAAATAGTCCCGGAAAGCCTCCGCATAGACCTGTTGGTCTGACGAGAACCCCGCCTTGTAGGCGCCGTTGTTGATGGCGGTGTAGATCGTCTGGTTCAGCGCGTCGATCTCCCGGCGCAGGGCCTCGTCATCCGGGTAGAGCGCCGGGCGGGCGGCGTCCGGCATGCTGCTGCCCAGGGCGCCTGCACTGGCGTCCAGCATGCGGACGATCTCCGCGCTTTCATTGCTGACGATGCGCCCGGTCGTCTTGTCGTAGAGGATCGGAAGAGAGCGTTCGCCCGATTCTTCCGCGGCATAGATCTCCCGCACCAGCCGGAATCCTTGCCCGGTTCCTGTCTCGGCCGTGCATTCCGGCAGCGGTGCGCCCGTGAGGGTGGCGATGCGGTCCGGCGCGAATTGCCAGTGGTTGGGACCGGCCGGGTCGTCTTCACCCGTGCGGTTGGGAAAGGCCACATCCATCGAGAGTGTGTCCTGAAGCCCGAGTACGTTCCGCGCCAGACCGACCCGGTGGCACCACGGGCAGTTGAGCGCCACGAAGAGGTGATAGCGCGCCGGCATGGGCGGGAAATCCGGATCGCCGATCGCATTGCGGAACTCGCTGACACCGCGGACAAATTCTCCCCGCGCACGGCGCGCCGCGGCATTGGCCTGGGATTCCTCGATGGATTTGTCGACCGGTGGTTTCGACATGCCGTATTCCTCGGGAAACTGGTTCAGGGTTGAATTGTACATACTGGCGCAAAAAGCGGCGGGTGCCCTACCACTGAGACACAGATAACTCACAACTCCAGACCTGACGCTGGACCCGCGAGCCTCCATACTGGCGACCACCACACAAAACATAACCGGTGGAAACCAATGCGCACCCTGTTCGTTCTGTTCGATTCGCTGAACCGCCGGGCGCTGTCCTGCTATGGCGGTGACACGATCACGCCGAACTTCACGCGGCTGGCGCAACGTTCGATCGTCTTCGACAACCACTATGTCGGCAGTTTGCCGTGCATGCCGGCGCGCCGCGACATGCACACGGGCCGGCTGAATTTCCTGCACCGCAGCTGGGGGCCGCTGGAGCCGTTCGACGTCTCTTATCCGGAAATCCTGAATGAGAACGGCACCTACACCCACCTGGTGACCGATCACTATCACTATTTCGAGGATGGCGGGTCGACCTACCACAACAGGTACACGACGTGGGAGTTCCTGAGAGGCCAGGAATGGGACCCGTTCCGCGCCGTGGTCGAGCCGCCGCTGGAGAAGTTCAAGGCAGCCTATCATCCGAGCCAGTATGAGGATCACCGCGGGTTCAGCGGCCGCCTGCAGAATATGATCAACCGGGAATACGTCCGCGCCGAGGAAGATTACGCGCTCGCAAAGTGCTTCGACCGCCTGATCGGGTTTCTGGATACAAACGGCGATGCCGGCGACTGGCTGGTTCAGATCGAGTGCTTCGATCCGCACGAGCCTTTCGCCGCGCCCGCCCGTTTCAGGGATCTCTATCCCCGCGACTACAAGGGCCCCGTTCTCGACTGGCCGCGCTACAAGATGGTCGACGAGGACCGGCTGGAGGTCGAGGAACTCCGCGCCAACTACGCAGCGCTCGTGACGATGTGCGACGCGCAGCTGGGGAGGCTGCTCGACCACATGGACGCGCACAATCTTTGGCACGACACCGCGGTCGTCCTGTCGACGGATCACGGCTTCATGCTGGGCGAACACGATTGGTGGGCGAAGAACCGCCAGCCCTTCTATCAGGAAATCGCCCACATCCCGCTGATCATCTACCACCCCGATTTTGCCGATCGCGGTGGCGAACGGCGGCAGGCCCTGACGCAGACGACGGACATCATGCCGACGCTGCTGCACCTTCACGGTGCTGAAACACCGCCGGGCCTCGACGGCCGGTCGCTGGTCCCCGTCCTTGCGCAGGACCAGGAGGTTCACGCGGCCGTCATCTACGGCCTGTTCGGCGCCGCAACCAACGTGACGGACGGCCGTTACACCTACTTCCGCTACCCGGACAACATGGCGACGCAGGAGCTGTGGGAATACACGCTGATGCCGACGCATCTGAAGAGCTTCTTCAAGGCGAAGGAGTTCGAGAATGCGTCCCTGGAGCGGTCATTCTCATTCCTGCGGGGGTATCCGGTTCTGAAGCTGCCGGCACGCCGGGATGCGCAGCGGCCGCCGGGACAAGGCGGTCCCCCGATGGATGCCCGCACCGTGCTTTACGATCTCGCGGTCGACCCACAGCAATTGTCACCGATCGATGACGACGAAATCGAAAGCCGGATGGTCGACATGATGGTCGCGTTGATGAGGGCGAACGAGGCGCCGCCCGAGGCCTATGCGCGGCTAGGGTTGGCCGTGCCGGCCTGATCGGCGCGTTGGCCGGAAAAGCGCGGTGGGTTCGCCGTTCAGCTTGCGCCGCTCTCCAACAACCGGGCTCCCAGCCCCACATTTTCTCCGCGGGCGGATTGGACGGTTCGGAATTGCGGTGAAGTATGAAAGACCGACGGAAACCCCTGCCAAGGCGACCTAGCAATGTCCGGTGTTTGGGCGAGAGCCGTCCTAGGCGTGTCGAAGATGCAATGTCAGCAAGTAACCATTTGCGTCGATCATGAGATCATTCAGCTGGCGCCTGTCGGCTCTGGTCTACCCTGTTCTGCTCCGTCTGACGACGCGCCTCGATGATTCGACGGGCGGCCTGGTCCGGGACACCGATACCTAAAAGGACCATCTCACCAAGTTGCAAGCTTGCCTCGATCGTCTCGGGAATGGCATGACTGGCGCCGCTTGCGATCAGCCGTGCAGCTTGTGCACGGTCACGCGCGCGGGCATAAATGAGCAAATCGGGCCAATGCTGGCGCGCAGTTGCAACCACCTGTTCCACGACATGCGGGCTGTCCATGCTCGCCACCAGCGCTGCCGCCTGATCAACGCCGAACTTGCGCAGTATGTCCGGCCTGTTGGCATCGCCGTAGAAGACACCGGCACCAGCGGAGCGATGGCGGGCGACCAGGTCTGCATCGATGTCGAGTCCGATATGCGGCAGTTCCTGACTGTCCAGCACTGATCCGAGCATCTGCCCGACGCGGCCATAGCCCACGATGATGACATGACCGCCAAGTCCGATGGGGATATCGGCATCGTTCTGCTCGCTATCCGCTTCGCGGATCTCGACGGCGCGCGCCAGCTTGCGCGCGAATTGAGCCACCGGCGGTGTCATCATCATGGTGAGGCCGGCGACGATCAGCATGAACTGGGCGGTTTCGTTCGGCATCATGCCGAGTCCATAGGCCGTGCCGACGACGAGGAAGGCGAACTCACCGCTCTGGCCCAACAGCAGTCCCGCTTCCAGCGCCACCGGGCGGGACTCGCCGAACAGACGCGACAGGGCATAGACGATTGGACTCTTGATCAGGTAGAGCCCGAAGACGGAAGCAACGAGCCACATCGGGTCGGCGGCGACCTGGGTGATGTCAATACCCATGCCGATCGATACGAAGAAAAGGCCGAGCAGCAGGCCCTTGAATGGCTCGATGTCGACCTCTATCTGGTGACGGTATTCGGTCTCGGAGAATAGGAGGCCAGCGAGGAAGGCGCCCAACGCCATTGACAGGCCAAACTGCGCTGTCGCAAGCGCTGTGCCGACGATGACCAGCAAAACGAGCGCCAGAAACATTTCCCGGCTGGCCGTGTTGCCGACAAAGCGGAATAGCGGCCGTATCACCAGACGACCGATGGCGAAGATCACGGCAACCGCGATCATCGCCTCGCCCATCGCTAGTGCAAACGCCGGAAGCACCGCTGCGTCGCTTTGAGCGGCAAAGACACCCAACAGAAACAGGATGGGCAGTACGGCCAGGTCCTGGCACAGAAGAATGGCGAAGCTGGTGCGCCCAGTCGCCGTCCCCATCCGTCGGTTTTCGGCCAGCAACTGCATGACGATTGCCGTCGATGAGAGCGCAAAACTCGCGCCCAGCAGGACGGCAACGGCAAGCGGGTTGTCGAAGAGCCACGCGACAAAGCCGATTACCGTGCCGGTTACGACGATTTGCGCCCCGCCCAGTCCGAAAACCCTGCGCCGCATCGCCCACAGCCGGTCGAGTGAGAGCTCAAGCCCGATCATGAACAACAGGAACACAACGCCCAGTTCGGCGAGCGGGCGAACGCCTTCAAGATCGGTGATCAGCACATAGTGCAACCACGGCAGCGTGTCGGCAAAGCGCGCCAGGCCGTGCGGTCCGATCGCCAGTCCGACGACCAGAAAGCCGAATACCGGGCTGATCCTCAAGCGGTGGACGAGCGGAACGACGATGCCGGCGGCGAAGAGGAAGACAATCACTTCGCGTAGATTGAGCGCCTCGTCGTGCATGGCTTTCTCCAACCGTCTCCGCGTCTCGCCACTCAACTCTAGCTGTACTTCGGAACGGATTTCCCTGTTGCGGTATCAAGGAGGTTTTTTAAGAAGCGGCAACAATATCGCACTCATAGTGCGCATTATCGGAGTCCGTCGCACACAAGTTCTTTGGTTTTCGCTGTAATTTCCCTGCAAAGCAGCGAACTCACGCCAGAGACAGGTTCGCCCCGCCTGTCCGCACCGCCATTGAGTCTTCGAAAACCAAAAGAATCCTGTCGAGCCACAAACCATCGGTCCGGACCCCGCCATTCCGCGGCGCTTTGCGCGAGGGCGTTTGGGTTCGCGAACCCGAGCGCGGCATTCGACGCGCTTGGGAGATGGATCAATGCATGAGGCCCCCGTACCGATACCCTGTTCCCATCGCGACCTTCACTGCGCATGCGATGACGCAAGAAGGAAGATCAGACCGAACGGTTCGCGCGATCACAAGGGGACGAGAGGGCATGACAGAACCAACGCAATCGACGGCCGGGCCGACTGTCGCGCGGTGGCGACTGGTCACCGCGCTGGTTCTAATGGGTTTCAGTTTTTCCTCCGCGGCATTCATTCCTCTTGTTCTCCTGCTGCCCCTCACCGTTGAGGTGAAGACCGCGATTTCCAGCCTCCTTGTTTTCGGTATTCCCCAGGCCGTGACATTATTGGCGGTGGCCCTTGTCGGCAAAACGGGCTTCATCTTCCTCAAAGGGATTATCTTTTCCAGGGTCAGGCGGCTGGCACCGGCGCAGACCGTCAGCCGGACCCGCTACAGGGTCGGCCTGGTAATGTTCGTGTTGCCGTTTCTGCTGGCCTTCATAACGCCCTATGCCCCGCAACTCATTCCCGGCTACGACACCGCCGCCCGCTACTACGGCATCGCGGGCGATCTGATGCTGATTCTCAGCTTTTTTGTCCTTGGCGGCGATTTCTGGGACAAGGTCCGGGCTTTGTTTCTCCATGACGCGAAGACGCGGTTCAGCGGGTCCTGATTCAGGTTCACGGCAGTCGCCCGCCTCCCGTTGTCTCAGGCGACGGACGTCTCACGGTCATCGGGATAGATCTGCACGTAGATAAGACGGACGATCTCAAAGATGAAAGCCGTGCTCCAGCCAAAGAAGATCATGCCGTTGATCGACTCGATGCTGCTCAACAGCCGCCAGTCCTCGGAAAGGACCACGTCTCCAAAACCGACGGTCGTGAAGCACGATATCGAAAAATAGAGGGCGGCTTCCATAGTCGGGATCTCGGTGATGGCGGGGTTGACGTAGTAATAGACCGCCCAGATCGATGCCTCGATCAGATGCGACACCAGCACGCCCATAATGACCAGGCTGAATACCAGGGTCCGCCAGCGCGCCAGAACGTCGCGGCGAACCGCGAGGAATGCCTTCAAGATCAGCTCGAGAGTGATGGCGTGAACGAGGACCGTGGCGACGACGAGCGCGACGCCGATGAAAATCTGAGCAAGCATGACTACAACACCTCTGCAGAAGGAAGAGCGACGGGGGCGACTTCAATATTGCGAGGGTGCGCCCGGCTGTAAATCGACTAAGGCCCGAGCGGGGGGTTCGCCGACGCAGCGGTTCCCGTCCTTGGCGTGAACATCCCCCTGAACCAGCCCCCTCCCCGGACCCGTCTCACGCCAAAGCCGCGACGTTGCCTTCGCGCTCAGGCAGCGCCTACGATCGCATGACTTTTAACCGGCCATGGATGATGACGACCGATGACTTCCTCTGCTTCCGACTCCGCCCAGACCGAGCGGCGCGCGTTCTGGATATCCGCCGCAGGATGCCTGGTGATGGCCGGCCTGGGGTTCGGCTTTGCCGTGTTCGCCCGATCCGACGCCATCATGCTCGATGGCGCTTTCTCACTGATCGGGTTCTGCATAACGTTGCTCGCCATGCGCGTCGCAGCGCTCGTCGAGCAGCCAGGATCCAAGACGTTCCAGTTCGGATACGCCCATTTCGAGCCCCTGTTCAACCTTGGCCGGGGCCTGATCATCCTGATCCTGTGTGTCTTTGCGTTGGTCTCCGCGGTCGAATCCATGCTGCAAGGCGGCAGACCGCTCGACCCCGGCCTTGGCGCGATCTACGCCGGCATTGTCGTTGTCGGGTCGCTGGTCGTCGTCCTTCTTCTGAGCCGCGCCGTCAGGGAAACACGCTCGCCCACGCTCCAACTGGACAGGCAGAGCTGGCTGCTTGACGCCATGATCACCGCCGGAGTCGGTATAGCCTTCGTCATTGGCCACTTCCTGGAGGACACATCGTTCGCCCATCTGGTTCCCTATCTGGATCCGGCCTTGATCGCGATCCTCGTTCTGGTGCTCGTCCCGCAGCCGCTTTCGGCCGTCTGGCAAAATCTCGGCGACGTCCTTCTGATGGCGCCGGATAGGGGCATGCAGGCCAAGGTGCACGACCGGATCGCGGCGGGCGTCCCGGATCTGGCGGAATTCCCCCAATACATCCGGATGGTGCGGCTCGGCCGCTCGGTCTTCGTCAAGATCCACGTCGTCCTCCCGGAGAGCCACCCGCTCGAGCGGGTCGGCCAGATGGATGAGCTCCGACGCGACATTGTCCGCGCGCTGGACGGTCTGCACCCCAGATTGCAGGTTGATGCGATGGTGACGTCCGACCTGCACTACGCGGAAACCGGTCACACGGCCTGAGCGGGGTGGCGCCGGTCTGTCGAAAACCGAGCCAAAACATGGTATCGACCGTCGAATTCCGTTCGCGATCGGACCGTTTCATCGTGGAGGCCCGGCAGACCCAGCCGCAATAAACGCCGCAAACCAGAGATACAGAGCTCAATGGAAGTCACCAACGCACTGCTGGTTGCCCTGCTGTTCATCACCATATTGACGATCGGGATCGGCAACGTCCTCATCGCCATCGGAACGATCATCGACCGGCGCAGCATCCTGCAGCTGGACTGGATGCTCGGCAGCTGGATCTTCATCCTGCTGCTGCTGCACCTCGACCTGTTCTGGCTGACGCTGACGATCCTCGAGATCGAGAACTGGGGATTCAGTGGTTTCGTTTATACGGTTCTGGGGCCCATGCTCCTGTTCCTTGCGAGCCACCTTTTGGTGTCGACACCGGAAGACGAAATCCAGGGCTTTTCGCGCAGCCATTATCTCGCCTTTGAACGAAGCTTCTTCGCTGTTCTTTCCTTGGCGATGATCTGGGAAGTCGGCCTGGATGCGACGATCGGCGACGGCCTGACCGCCGAAAGCGTGTGGAGCCTGGCCGGGTTCGCCCTGTTCGCCACCCTGGCCACCACGAAGAACGAGCGCGTCCATGCCGCCGGTACCGCTTTGGCATGGGTCCTACTCTTGGCCCTCTTCGTGATGCGCGGAATGGGGGCCTTTGCCTAAAGGCAACTGATGCGGTTTTGTCTCCGCGAGCGGTGACGTTGCGTGATGGCGTCGCGCGCGGATGCGCGTACTGGATCGTGCGCGAGGGCGCGCCTCTCCGGACAGATCTTCATAACCGATACGCCGCTATAGACGGCGACCGAACGGTCGTCACAGCGAACTTGTGATGCCCCCGTCGACAAAGAGGATTTGTCCATTGACGAAACTCGAAGCGGGTGAACTGAGGAACACGCAGGCACCGACAAGTTCTTCCACCTCACCCCAGCGCCCGGCCGGCGTGCGGGCGCTCAGCCAGGCGGTGAAGTCCGCATCGGCGACAAGCGCCGACGTCAGCTCCGTCTTGAAATATCCGGGCGCCAATCCGTTCACCTGCAGGCCGTATTTGGCCCAGTCCGTCGCCATGCCCTTGGTCATGTTGGCCACGGCGCCCTTGGAGGCGGTATAGGGCGCAATGGAAGGCCTCGCCAGCGCCGTTTGGACGGAGCAGATATTCACGATCTTGCCTTCCTGGCGCGCGATCATGTGCTTGGCCATCGCCTGGCCCACATAGAACACCGAATTGATGTTCAGGCGCATCATGGTGTCGAAGCGCTCGGTGGGGAACTCTTCCAGGGGTGCCCGGAACTGCATGCCGGCGTTGTTGACCAGGATGTCGATGGCGCCGGTCTCGGCCTCGAACCGGTCAATGGCGGCCGCGGCCTGCTCGGCGTCGGTTACGTCGAATCCCAACTCGTGAACCGTGACGGCTTCGGCACGCAGGGTCTCTGCCGCAGTGGCGAGACGGGTCTCGTCGAGACCGTTGAGGATGATTTCAGCCCCGGCCTGCGACAGGCCCCGGGCCAGAGCGAAACCGATCCCCCGGCTGGAACCGGTCACCAAGGCGCGTCGTCCACTTAGATCAAAGAGACTGCTGCCGCTCACGGTTTCTCCTTTCGTGCCCATCGCAGAAGAATTGACTTGCATTTAGGAATGTTAGCGCTAACATTTATCCAGGATGGTCAGTGATGTCAAGGTGCGTCGAAAGTCCGTGGCTCCGGATCGTCGCGGGACCGGTCGACAGGCCGACGGGCAAAAAGGACAGTGCCCAAGAAGGCCCACCCTAAGAAGGACAGAGCGATGAAATCAGTCGTATGCCATGGCCCCAAGGACCTGCGGATCGAGGAGACCGCCGCGCCGGCCGTTTCCGCCGGACAGGTGCTGATCGACGTTGCCGCCGGCGGGATCTGCGGCTCGGACCTTCACTACTACAACGACGGCGGCTTCGGGGCGGTCCGCCTCCAGGAACCGATGACCCTCGGGCACGAGGTTGCCGGACATGTCGCCGCTCTGGGCGACGGTGTGGAAGGCCTGTCGGTGGGTGAACTGGTGGCCCTCAATCCGAGCCGTCCCTGCGGCACCTGCGAGTACTGCCGCGAGGCCATGTACAATCAATGTCTGGACATGCGTTATTACGGCAGCGCCATGCGTTTTCCTCATATCCAGGGCGCCTTCAGCCAGTCCCTGGTTGCCGAGACCTGGCAATGCGTCAAAGTTCCCGAGACCACAAACCCCCAGGAAGCGGCCTTCGCCGAGCCCCTGTCGGTTGCCCTGGCCGCGGTCCGCAAGGCCGGCAACCTGATGGGCAAGCGGGTGCTTGTGACCGGTACCGGCCCCATCGGCGCGCTGGTGGTTGCCGTCGCCAAGGTGCACGGCGCCTTGCAGGTGGTCGCCACCGACGTGGTCGACGAAGCCCTGAACAGGGCCCGGGAGGTCGGCGCTGACCGGACCATCAATGTCGCGACGAACGCCGCCGATCTTCAGGCCTACGAAACCGGCAAGGGCACCTTCGATGTGGTGGTCGAGGCATCGGGCAACGAATCGGCGCTGAATGCCGCCATCGACGTGATCCGGCCGCGCGGCCATCTCGTCCTGCTGGGACTTGGCGGAGATGTCACCTTGCCGCTCAGCAAGCTGGTGGCGAAAGAGATCCAGCTGCGGGGCAACTTCCGCTTCCATGAGGAATTCGAGTGGGCGGTCAAGCTGATCGGAGAAAACCGGATCCCGCTGGCCCCGCTCCTGACAGGCGTCTATCCGATCGACGAGGCGGTGACCGCCTTCGAGGTGGCGAACGACCGGAAGACCGCGATGAAGGTCCAGCTTTCCTTTGCATGACGGCCGGGGCGTTCTGACGAACAGGCCATCACACACTATTTTTTGCCGGGAATGTTAGCGCTAACCTAAACCCTGTGCCGGCCCGAAAAAGCGGATTGTCGGACCGCGAGGCCCCCGGGGACGTGAAGAAGGAGAAAGAAGACATGCTGGCTCGAGACTACGCCCTCCTCGCGGGGACCTACAGTGACATGGACGTGCTGGCCCACCAGCCTTATGCCCCCGTTCCCGGCAAGGGCATCTATGCCATGACCCTGGACAAGGGAGGCAAGCTGACCCTTCGCGAGACCTACGACGCTCTCAACCCGGCCGTTCTTATCCCGCACAGCGACGGCAGGCATCTCTATGCGATTGTCGAGACGATCAAGGACGAAGGCGACGTTCTGCGTTATGAGATCACCGACGACGGGCTGCTGGAATACAAGGACAAGTTCCGGGCCTCGGGCCGCTCCACCTGCTATCTGGCCCTGGCGCCGACCAAGGACGCAGCGATCGTCATCAACTACTGGGACGCCATCATTGACGTTGCCGACGTGGACGCCGAAGGCAGGCTCGGGGAAGTCCGCCAGAGCTTCAAGCAGTACTACCGGCCCGAGGGCGAATGGCGGCAGGTGACCGATCGCGAGGATCATTGGGGCAACCGCCAGGTCGGGCCGCATGCCCATTGCGCCCACTTCTGGCACGATCGGGTCTTCATTCCCGACCTGGGCGAGAATGCGGTGTTCCAGTACCGCTGGGACGCAGCAGCGAAGCAGCTGACGCGCGAGGTTCACATCGACTTCGAGCCCGGCTCCGGCCCGCGCCACATGGCCATGCATCCGACCCTGGACATTTGTTATGTGTCCAACGAGCTCTTCAACACGGTCTGCACGGCCAGGCTCGACGCCAGCGACCCCGAGGCGGAGAAGCCGCGCCTGATCCCCATCCAATACGAATCGACCATCGATAATCGGGATAACGTTAGCTATGTCTCGGAAATCAAACTATCGCCCGATGCCCGGTTCCTCTACGTCTCCAACCGGGGCGACAACTCGCTGGCCATATTCATGGTCCTCGAGAACGGACGCCTGGAACGCACGGGCCTCGTCCCCACGGGCGGCAAGTTCCCGCGGCATTTCGCGATCACTCCCTGCGGCGGCGCGGTGATCGTCGCAAATCAGGATTCCGGCCATGTCAGGGTGTTCTCCCGCGACGTGGAAACCGGCGCCCTGGAGATGACGGACGAGATTTACGAGATCCCGGCGCCCAACTACATCCGTTTCCTGGACGTCTAGACGGAGGCAAACATGCCCAGGTTTTCCGCCAATCTCGGTTTCCTGTGGACCGAACTGTCCCTGCCCGAGGCCATCCGCGCGGCGAAGAAGGCGAGGTTCGAAGCCGTCGAATGCCACTTCCCCTATGAGATCCCGGCCGTGGAGGTCCAAGCGGCGCTGGAGGAAACCGGCCTACCCATGCTTGGCATCAATACCCGACTCGGCGTCAACGGCCCCGACGACTTCGGAGTCATGGCAATGCCGGGACGCGAGGACGAGGCGCGCGGCTATGTCGACGAAGCCGTGGCTTATGCCACGGCCATCGGCGCGCGCAACATCAACGCCGTGGCCGGCAAGACCGGCGGCACCGCGGAAGCCGAGGCAACCTTCCGGAGCAATCTCGCCCAGGCCTGCGAAAAGGCGGCGGCCCACGGAATCGGGATCGTTATCGAGGCAATCAACCAGCGTGACGCCCCGGGCTATCACTTCAGCCTGGTGGAACAGGGGCTGGAGACCATCGCCGCCGTCGGCGCGCCCAATCTCAAGCTGATGTTCGACTGTTACCACTGCCAGATCATGCAAGGCGACCTGACCCACCGGCTGGAGACCCATCTGGCCTCGTTCGGTCACATCCAGTTCGCCGCCGTGCCCGACAGGGGTGAGCCGGACCGGGGCGAGGTCAACTATCCCGACCTGCTGGCGGCGCTGGACCGCATGGGATGGGACGGCTACGTCGGCGCAGAGTACAAGCCGCGCGGCACCACCGAGGAAGGTCTCGGCTGGATGCAGGCCTACCGCTAGGAGGACCCGATGACATCCGCGCAGACCGATACCCGCGTCGCCTTCATCGGCATCGGACTGATGGGCAGCCGGATGGCCCGGCGTCTGCTGGACGCCGGCTACCCCCTGACGGTGATGAACCGTTCCGCCGAGAAGACGCTGCCCCTGGTCGACCTCGGCGCCCACCAGGCTTTGACGGTCAAGGAAGCGGTCGCGAACGCTAACGTGGTGATCACCTCCCTGGCCGGCGCGCCGTCCATCGAGGAGGTCTATTTCGGCGCCGAGGGCATCGTGCCCAATGCGCCCACGGACTGCCTGATGATCGACACCAGCTCGCTGGCGCCGGACATCGCGCGCGACAACCATGCCAGGCTTACCGAAGCCGGGTATGCCCACCATCTCGACGCCCCGGTGTCGGGCGGCGTTTCCGGAGCGGAAGCCGGGACGCTGTCGATCATGATCGGCGGAACGGCGGCCGATCTGGAGCGAGCCCGCCCGGTGTTGGAGGTCATGGGCAACATTTTCCACCTGGGTGACGAAGGCGCCGGCCAGGTCTGCAAACTGGTCAACCAGGCCATCGTCCATATCACCATCGGCGCGGTGACCGAGGGCCTGATGCTGGCCGCGTCGCTGGGCGTCGATGCAGGTAAAGTCCGCGAGGCCATTGGCGGCGGTTATTGCCAGAGCCGTATTCTCGAAATCCATGGCCAGAAGATGGTCGAGCGGGACTTTGTTCCCGGCGGTCCGCTGGAGTATTCCGTCAAGGACATGAACATGGCCGTCGAAATGGCCGGTGACGCGCAGCTGGACCTGCCGTTGAGCCGGCAGGTGCTCGAACGCTACCGAAGCCTGCTCGACAACGGACAGGGCCGCCTCGATCACAGCGCCTTGCTGCTGGCCTACGAACAGACCAACGCACCGATCCGGGTCTCGCCCGGTAAGCCCGACCGCCTGCCCTGAGGTCAGGTCGTCCCGCCCGGGAAGAGTTTGATGTCGATGGGGTTGACCCGCTCCGTCGCCGCACCGTTCAACCGGTCGACAATGATCCGGGCGCTTAGCTGCCCAATGTCGAAGCGCTCCACCAGGACGGTGGTCAGCGGACTCGGCATCAGCTGGCCGATCTGCAGACCGCTGAATCCCCCGATGGCCAAGGACCCTGGAACGTCGATGCCCGTCTCCTGACAATAGAGCAGGCCGCCGACCGCTGCGACGTCGTTGGGAAAGTAAACGGCGTCGAGGTCGGGGTGATCGCCGAGCAGTCCGGCGAGTCCTTTCTTGCCGACCCCAATGTCCGGCGGCCGGTCGAACTCCACAATTCCCTCGAAAGCCAAGCCGTTTTCCCCCAGCACGCTCTTGAAACCCTCGAAACGCTTCCGTGCGGTAAGGTCGCGTTTGTTCCAGCCCAGATAGCCGATGTGCCGGTAGCCCCGTTCCAGGAAGTGCCGTGCCATCAAGGCGCCGGCTTCGAAGTGATCGACGCCGACGCAGGCATCAATGGGCACGTCGGTCACGTCCATCATCTCGACCAGGGGGATGTCGGCGTTTTCCAGGATCCGCCGGGCCCGGTCCGTATGGGAAAAGTTGGAGACGATAAATCCCGAGGGACGCCAGGATAGCATCGAGCGGATCAGTTCCTCTTCCTTCTCCGGCTCGTAGTCGGAGATCCCGATGACCGCCTTATAACCTCGGGTGTCCAGGTATCCCGTGACACCGGCCAGGACTTCCGTGAAGACCTGGTTCTTCAAGGACGGCACGATCACGGCGATGAGGTTCGACGTGGACGTTGCGAGCGACCCGGCGACCTTGTTGGGCACGAACCCCAGCTCGTCGACCACCGCCAGGACCTTGTCCCGGGTTTTTTCCGAAACGCTTCCGGTCTGGCGCAAGACCCGCGACACCGTCATCTCGCTGACGTTCGCTGCCGCCGCCACTTCCTTCAGTGTCGTTTGCGCCCGCTTCAGGTTCTTTTTCAGCTTTCCGGTCCTCGATGCCATGGGCGCCTCTGTTGGTTGTGGCGCTCCGAAGCTCGTCTCTCGCGTCGGGTCCACAACGCCAATATCGGAAAGATGTTAGCGTATGGCAATTTCTATGGACGCCGCAAATCAAAAATGTTAGCGTATGACAATTGCAGTTTTCGAACGCCCCGTTGCGTGAAGGGCGACGGGCCCTAAGGCATAGCTCTCCTTATCGAATAAGGATCGGCGATGTAGGGTCCCAAAAATTGCAGGGGAGGAGCGCCGTGCCCAGAATCAGGTTTGATTCCGTCTCGAAGAGCTACGGCCCCGTCGACGTGCTCCCCCCTTTTGATCTGACATTCGAGGACGGCGAGTTCACGGTGCTGGTCGGACCATCGGGCTGCGGCAAGTCGACCACCCTGCGCATGCTCGCCGGCCTGGAAGATCTCACCAGCGGCGAAATCTGGTTCGACGACAAGCCCATCAGCAAGCTCGAGCCCAAGGATCGGGACATCGCCATGGTGTTCCAGGACTACGCGCTTTATCCGCACATGAACATCGCCAAGAACATGTCTTTCGCCCTGCGTCTGCAGAAGGTGAACAAGAAGACCATCGCCGAGAAGGTCGACAAGGTGGCTGAGATGCTTGGCATCGAACAGCTTCTCAACCGCAAGCCGGGTGAGCTCTCCGGCGGCCAGCGGCAGCGCGTCGCCATGGGGCGCGCCCTGGTGCGCGATGCCTCGACATTCCTATTCGACGAGCCGCTGTCCAACCTGGATGCCAAGCTGCGCGGCAAGATGCGCACGGAACTGGCCGAGATGCGCAACACGCTGGACAAGAACATGGTGTATGTCACCCACGACCAGGTGGAGGCGATGACCCTGGGGGACCGCATCGTGGTCATGGCCAATGGCCTGGTACAGCAGGAAGGCTCGGCCGAGACCCTGTTCAAGGAGCCGACAAACAAGTTCGTGGCCGGCTTCATCGGCAGCCCGACGATGAACTTCCTCGACGCCGAGCTGGTCGCATCCGGTGACAAGCTGGCCGCCCAGGGCGCCGGCTTCAAGCTGATCCTGTCGGACGCCCTCAAGGCACGCATCGACAATGCGGCGGGGCGCCGGGTCGTCATCGGGATCCGGCCGTCCTGCTTCAGGCTTAGCACGGACGCCGAAGCCGGCGGTTCCCAGGTAAGCCTGTACATCAAGGTTTCCGAGTATCTGGGTGCCCAGTCGATCCTGGTCACCATGTGCGGCGACCAGGAGCTTCTGGTCGAACTGGAAAGCTCGGCCCGCTTCGAGCGTGGCTCTACGGTGAGTTTCACCGTCGACCCCGACGACATCATGGTATTCGACGAGAAGACCGAGCTCAGGCTGTAAGGCCCGCAAAGAGGTCGGCAGGCTTTTGGCAAAACAGGAGGATTGATGAATGCTGAAGTTCGTTAAGAAAATGGCTCTGGCCACGGCGGCGCTGGCCCTATCGACGGGCGCCGTGCTGGCCAACCCCTATGAGCCGTACGCAGGCACGACCCTGGTGGTCAACTTCCCGGCCCACCCGCACTACAACGCCGTTTTGAAGGTCTTGCCCGAGTTCACCAAGGAGACCGGAATCGAGGTCGAGGTGGACCAGCTCCAGTACCTCAAGATGCGCGAAAAACAGACCCTGGAGCTGACCAAGCGCGAGGGCGACTACGACCTGATCGCCTACGTGGTGTTTTCGAAGGCGGACTATGTCTATGCCGACCAGCTGGAAAACCTGGCCCGCTTCTTCATGAACCCGCGTCTGGCCGATCCCAATTACGACGCAGAGGATCTGATCGACGGCTACGTGAAGAATATCGGTGTGGTCGGCGGCACCAAGGGCTACCTGCCCGGCCCGCTGCATTCGGTCTACGGCATCCCGTTCGGGTCCGAGACATCAGTGCTCGGTTACCGCAAGGACATCTTCGAGAAGCACGGCCTGAAAGTGCCGGAAACCTATGACGAGCTCCTCGACCTGGTCTGCAAGATCCCCGAGCTGGAGCCCGGCATGGGCGGCCTCGCCTCGCGCGCCGCTTCCGGCCACCAGGCCAGCCACGCCTTCCTGCTGCACCTGTCCCCGCTGGGCGGCCGGGTCTTCGACGACCAGTGGAACCCGATCGTCAACAACGAGGCCGGTGTCGCGGCCGCCAAGGCGCTAAAGAAGATCGTCGATTGCGGCCCCGAGGGTGCCAAAACCTTCGCCTTCGCCGAAGCCGGCAACGCCTTTCTGCAGGGCAACACGGCGCTGTTCCTGGACACCACCGTCTTCGCCAGCTCCGTCGAGGATCCGAAGAAGTCGAAGGTCGTCGGCAAGGTCGGCTGGGCACTGCACCCGAAAGGCGTGCGCCGCGGTTCGCAGACCGGTGGGTTCGGCATCGCCATCCCGAAGAACGCCCAGAACAAGGAAGCGGCCTTCCTGCTGATGCAGTGGCTGACGTCCAAGCACGGCGACAAGCTGGTGGCGCTGGCCGGCGGCAATCCGTCGCGTTACTCCACCCACGCCGATTCGGACGTCAACGCGAAGTATCCGCACATGAAGACCTTCGGTGAGGCGTTGCAATACGCCGATCCCGACTGGCGTCCGATCATCCCCGTCTGGGGCAAGATCAACGCCGATCTGGGCACCTCGCTGTCCAAGGTGCTGACCGAGGACCTGGATCCGCAGGAGGCGCTTGACGGCGTGGCCGAGCGAACCAGGAAGATCATGGAAGAGGCCGGTTACTACAGCTGGAAGTAATCGCGTCGAGCCCGCGGAGGGCGGGTTTGCCTCCCAGACCCGTCCTCCGTTTATTCCAAAAGACGCCCATCGACTGAACCGGAGCGGTGGAGATGGCTGCGGCAAACCTGAAGCGCATGACCCCTTACATGTTCCTCGCCCCGGCGGCGGCGTTCATGATCGTGGGTCTGTTGTACCCGATCGGGTACATGGTTTACGCCAGCTTTCTCAACTGGAACCCGAGTCAGTTGATCGGCGAGGCCGACATCGTCGGTTTCCGAAATTACGTCAGCTTATTGGCGGACGAGAGCTTCCGGGAATCGACCATGGTCACCCTGAAATTCTCGTCCATCGTCGTGGTCACCGAGATGGTCGTCGGCGTCGGTCTGGCGCTGCTGCTGGACCGAAACATCCGCGGCATCTCGGTGCTGCGCACGATCTTCATCCTGCCAATGATGATCGCCCCGATCGTCGTCGGCTTGATGTGGCGCTACATGTACCACCCCTCGGTCGGCATCTTTAACCGGACCCTGAAGGATTGGGGCTTCGAGCCGGTCCCCTGGCTATCGGATTCGGGCTGGGCATTGGCCTCGATCATCATCGCCGACATCTGGCAGTGGACGCCGTTCATCTTCATCCTGGCGCTCGCCGCCTTGCAGTCGCTTCCGAGATCCGCTCTGGAAGCCGCGCGGATCGACGGCGCTTCGGGCTGGCAGCAGGTCATCCACATCAAGCTCCCGCTGATGATGCCGGTGCTGATCGTCACCGGGCTTCTGCGCCTGATCGACTCGTTCAAGGTCCTGGAAGTCATCCTGGTGATGACCAACGGCGGTCCGGGGCTGTCGACGGAAATCCTGTCCCTGCGGATCGCCCGCACCGCATCCGAATTCCGCGAGTTGGGCGTCGCGGCGGCGATGTCGAACTACCTGCTGCTGCTGCTGCTGGCGCTGACGATCGTCATGTTCGTCTACAACAAGATCGTCGAGGCGCGCGAAGCCGCACTACGCCAGGCAGCAGAGAAGGGCTAGGCCATGAGCAAGACCTACGAGAAGCAGAACCCGGCCTTCTATGCCCTGATCGCCGCCCTGGTGGTGATGTCGATCGCGCCCATCTATCTCATGCTGTCGACCTCGTTCCGGCTCAATGTGGACGTGATGAGCGAGACCTCGAGCCTGCTTTTCTTCCCCACCATGCAGAATTACGAAACCGTGCTCTGCAACGTGTTGTGGTACGAACCGGCCCACGTGGACTACTGCGATCCCACATTCGGCCGGGCGCTGGGCAATTCCCTCATCATCGCGCTTATCTCCACCGGCATCACCCTGATCGTCGGCTGCATGGCCGCCTACGCCATCGTCCGGTTCCGCTTCATGGGGCGGGGAACCATGTCGATGACCACCCTGATGATGCGCATGGTGCCGCCCGCCGTGCTGCTGGTGCCGGTCTTCGGCATCTGGACCTTCCAGTACCAGCTCGACGGGACCCATGCAGGTATCATTCTGGTCTACGTCGCGATGAACCTGCCGTTCGTGATCTGGATCCTGCAGAGCTTCATCGTCCAGGTCCCGATCCAGCTCGAAGAAGCCGCCCGTATCGACGGCGCCAATGCCTTTCAGGTCTTTTTCCTCGTCGTCCTGCCGGTAATCAAACCGGGCCTGGCCGCGGCATCCATTTTCACCTTCCGCATCGCCTGGAACGAGTTCCTGATCGCCAACGCGCTGCTCGACCGGAATTCGCGCACCGTGCCGGTGACCATCGTGAACTCGCTGACGGAATACGACATCGACTGGGGCGTGATCATGGCCACCGGCATGCTGCTGGCGATCCCGCCGATCATCTTCACCTTCGTCGCCTCCAAGCAGATCATCACCGGCATGACGGCCGGGGCGGTCAAGGGATAGCTGTCGCACCCCTCAGGCCTGCCGCCTTAAGTCGAGACGGGGCCTTCGCGCAGGATCGAAACGACACCCGTCCTTCGGACCGAAGCGGATTCACGCGACGGAAACGATAGCTCGTCAACTGTACCAACTAGGTTGGAGACCAGGTCGGTTCCGACTGCCGGTTCGGGAACCGAAAACGTCTGCATTCGGTGACGGGACTCCCGGTTCCCCGCCAGGGGTGATCCCATGGCAACCTCCTGAACACACCCGAAATACCTGTATAGCCACTGCCTTGACCCAGCATGGCTTCTGTTGCCGCTGCTCTTTTCGCCACCAGAGTCGTCTCAAGCCGGATCCACCGGCGCCTCCGGCACGCCGCCCGCTTCGATGACAGCACCGGCGACAAGCAGCACATCCTCGCGATAGCGGCCAGCGACCAACTGCACGCCGACCGGCGCGGTCCCGGCCATGCCGGTGCTGACGGTCAGGCCCGGCAGCCCCATCAAGGGCAGGCCGAGCTGGGTGAGTTGCGCCTCCATCACCCGCCGGAAAGCTTCCGGCGATTCCACGTCGAGCTGGTCTGGAAACGGCAGTTCCGCGGAGACCGGACAGATCAGGACGGGATAGTCAACCAGGAACTGTTGCCACTGTCGCGTCAGCGCCGCCCGCGCCTGCAGTGTATCCAGCATGTCGTTCAAATCAGGCGCGGCGCACATTCTCTGCATCTCGCCGATCACGAAGGACGCGTCATCGTCGCCCTCTTTTTCGATCATCGCATTGGCGCCACGCCGGAACTCGGCCATCCAGAGGAGGGCCTGCAGCCGAGCGGGCTCACGCAACGGCGGGCTTGAAACCTCGGCGATCTCCCAACCGGCAGCCTCTAGGCAGGCGGCTGCATTCTGTAACGCCGTCTCGACCTCCGGGGCGACCGCCAGCCCTTCGGGCGCAATGCACAGGGCCGCGCGCTTGGGGAAGGATCCGAGGTCGAAGGGTATCGGCACCCACCAGGGATCGCGCAGATCTTCCGCGGCCATCGCCTCGAAGGAAAGCCGAAGGTCTTCGACGGTGCGGGCGATCGGACCGGAGACGGCCATGAGTTGGGCGCCCACATGCCGGTCGGGCGTGGTGAAGTTGACCGCCGGGACCCGCCCAAGGGTCGGGCGTAAACCGTGGACGCCGCAGGCATAGGCCGGATAGCGGATCGACCCACCGATGTCGGTGCCGTGTCCGATGGCGCCGATACCTGCGACCACCGCGGCTGCGGCACCGCCAGACGAGCCGCCCGGCGTCAGGGCGGGGTCGCGCGGGTTACGGGTGTGTCCGTGCAAACTGTTCCGCGTGAACCAGCGCACCGAGAAGGCCGGGGTGTTGGTCCGGCCGATGATGATGGCGCCCGCCTTTCTTAAGTTGAACACAACGGGATTGTCGGTCTCGGCAATCAGGTCGCGCTGGATCCTGAGCCCGTTGGTCGTCGCAAAGCCTGTCTGGTCCACATTGACCTTGATCGTTACCGGCACGCCCGCCAGGGGACCTGGGCGCTCGCCCCGCGCCAGGCGATCGTCCAGCGCGCCAGCCTGAGCAAGCGCCTCGTCCGGCAACTCCTGGACGATCGCGTTGATCGCCGGGTTTACCTCGGCCAGGCGCGACAAGGCGCTTACGGTCACCTCCATCGCGCTCGCCTGCCGGTCTCTCACCAGTGCGGCGATCTCACTCGCGGGTTGCCTCCAAAGTTCCGTCACTGCCGCTGTCCTCCCTACGCGCGCCGGTCGTGCCGACATTGCCTTTATCCAAGATGACCACCTCGCGGGCCCTTTGGGAACCGTCGATCCGAATCCTGGCATTGCCATGACGTGGACGTTTCTGACACGCTCGCGCCATGACCACAGCCGCGCCATCGCACACAGATAATCCGGTCAAGGGAATCCTCTTCATCGTGCTCGGCATGACGGCAATCTCCGTCAACGATATGCTGATCAAACAATTGTCGGGCGACTATCCATTGCACCAGATGATCTTCGTCCGATCGGCCATCGGAATCGCGTTCAGCGTGGTGTTCCTCCAGCTGGAGGGTGGTTTCGCCGCGCTCAAGACCGATCGGCCTTGGGCGCATCTCATGCGCGGGCTGTTGCTCGTCGTCGCCAACATGGCCTATTTCACCGCCCTCGCGGTCATGCCCCTGGCGAACGCGACCGCTTTGTTCTTCGTGGCGCCGCTGTTCATCACCCTGCTCTCGATCCCGCTTCTGGGCGAGACGGTCGGCGCACGCCGGATCAGTGCCGTCGTCGTCGGCTTCGCCGGCGTCATCGTCATGCTCGCCCCCTGGGAGCAGGCACAGGGCGCCGCCACCGGACTGGTCCTTCTGTTGCCGGTCCTCAGCGCCTTCACCTATGCGCTGATGCAGATGCTGACGCGCCGGCTCGGCGTTACGTCCCAGGCCTCCGCCATGGCGATCTATATCCAGGGCACCTTCCTGATCGTGAGCGCGGTGTTCTGGGTCATCGCCGGCGACGGCCGTTATGCCGAGGGCGTCGAGCATCCGAGCCTGCGGTTTCTGCTGACGGCCTGGCGATGGCCGGAGGGCGGCGACGTCGTCCTGTTTCTGTTGCTTGGGTGCGTCGCCGCCGTCGTCGGCTATTCCATGTCCCAGGCCTACCGCTCGGCGCCCGCGGCGACAGTCGCCCCATTTGAATATGTGGCCCTGCCGATGGCGATACTGTGGGGCTGGATGATCTGGGGAGAACTGCCCAATGCTCAGGCGTTCGGCGGCATTGCGCTCATCGTCGGCGCCGGTCTCTATGTTTTCCTCCGGGAAGGCGTTCTGAAAAGGGCCGTCGCGACGCGCCGCCCGATCCGGCGGTATTGAACGCACCCTTCCGCGGGAAATAGCGCCGATGAAACCCTATGTTGTTGGCAGGCACGCTGACTAGCATCGGACCGTTCCACATGTCGCACAAACCACAATCGGAAATGCCGTCAGGCTGGGACCCGGCACCCATCATCCATTGGTTGTTGGAGGAAGGCCGGTTTCTGCCCGATCGCAGCGAACTGGCCCGTGAACTCGGCGCCAGGCTGCTCGACGCCGGGGCGCCGCTCTGGCGCCTGCGCCTGTCCATGCGCACGCTGCACCCGCTTGTCGCGGCCGTCACGTCGCTGTGGGAAAGGGATCAGGCTTCGACGACCGAACTGCAATCGTCCCACGGGCTGGAAGGCCGGTCGGGTTATATCGGCAGTCCGATGGAAATCATCAACCGAACCGGCGAGAGTTTCAGAAAGAGGCTTAATGAGCCGCTGTCGGATACCGATCATAATGTGCTGCACGACCTGAAGGCGCGCGGCGGTACAGACTATTTTGGCACGCCCCTGTGGTTCTCGAACGGGGCCTCGGCGATCCTGGTCGTGGCAACGGATGCGCCTGATGGATTTTCGGACCCCGACATCGAGCGGTTCGCCGAGGTTGCGTCGGTGCTGGCACCGATCGTGGAGGTGTTCAGTCACAAGACAGTGTCGCTTGCCATTGCCGAAGCCTATCTCGGTCCCAGAACCGGTAAGCGCGTCCTGGAGGGCCAGATCACCAGGGGCCATATCGAGACGATCCAAGCCGCCATTCTCGTCAGCGACATGCGTGACTGGACGGGCCTCAACAGCCGACTGGACGCCGCCGAAGCCCTGGCGCTGGCCAACCGGTATTTCGAGGTTGTGGCAGAGGCTGTAGAATCGAACGGGGGCGAGATCCTGAAACTCATGGGCGATGGCGTCCTGGTGGTCTTTCCCACCGATGGCAGCGACGCCCATACGGTCTGCGAGAAAGCCCTCGCGGCGGCGCGACAGGCCTTGCAAATGGCGGCCGAGTCGCGCCTCACACGCGACGTCCGTTTCGGAATGGGGATGCATTTCGGCGAGGTGCTGTACGGCAATATCGGATCCAAGACGCGGATCGACTTCACCGTTCTGGGTCAGGCGGTGAATATCGCGGCCCGGATCGAGGGGTTGTGCGGCAGACTGGACAGGCCGGTGCTTTTTTCCCAGGACTTTGCGGATCACTTGGCCGCGCCGACACAACTGGTCGCCCAGGAAATTCTCAAGGGCCATGACGCAGCGTCCAATGTCCTGACGACCGTGGACGATCGGCAACCGGCGCTCTAAAGGGACGGCCTTGCTTCGGATTGGGACCTGCTGGAATGGTGCAGCCTATGTCTTCTTGCGGTCGTCGGCGATATTCATGCTGGCCATGACACCCTGGCCCAGCGGGATGGAGGCGAACGGTCCGCCATGTCGGCTGTGCGAAAGGTCGCCAGGATCCTGGAGCGGCTCGGCCGCCAGGATCTCCGCAGCGAACTGTTCCGCATTGTCCTTGGGCCGGTAGCCCAGATAGCGCGCCGCCGAATTGTCCACCGGCGCCCGGTCATTGTTGGACACCCCGTAGACGATCGTGAATTCGGTGACCGGCGTATCGATCGCCCGTTCCACCAGGTGAATCAGATCGTCGTAACTGAGCCAAGTACCCAGCGCTCGCGCATTCGACACCTGGGCGCAGGACAGGATGCGCAAGCAGACGGCTTCCAGGCCGCGCTTTTCCCAATACATGCGGCCCAGATCCTCTGCGAAACATTTGGCCAGGCCATAGAACGTGTCGGGACGGTGGGGTACGTCGACACCGATATGCTGGGTCTTGGGATACATGCCCACCGCGTGGATGGAGCTGGCATAGATCACGCGCTCGAGGCCGTTCCGGTGGGCCGCCTCCCAGATATTGTAGGCGCCGATGAAGTTGGGGCCCAACAACTCCTGAAAATCGCCCTCGTCGACTATGGCGCCGAAATGAACCACCATGTCCGCGCCTGCCATCATGTCGATCATCGCGTCCAGGTCGGCCAGATCGGCGCGGACATAGGTCTCGCCTGGATAGAGTTGTCCGATGTCTTCGGCAATGTCCGTGGAGGTCAGTTCCGCTGCCAACCTGGTAAGCGGCTCACGCAAATAAGAGCCCAGCCGGCCGGCAGCGCCGGTGAGCACGATCTTGTTTTTCTTCTTCATGGGCTTTGGCCTCCTAAATGATGGCTTTTTCCAGGAACGGTTCGCCGCGGGCGAAACGCGCGTAACCGAGCGGGCTGAGATCCAGCGAGCGATACTCGCCATAGACGATCATTTCGGCCGCACCGCGTCCCATTGCCGGCGACTGCTGAAAACCGTGGCCCGAAAAACCGTTGACGAGGATGAAGTTCTCAATCTCGGTGTGCGGCCCCACGATGGCGTTGTGATCGAACGTGTTGAAGTCGTAGTGGCCGACCCACCAGTTGATCAGTTTGATGCGCTCGAACTGGGGGATGCGGGTCGCAATCGCCGGCCAGACCTTATTTTCCCAGATCCCGTGGTCGAGGTCGAAGTCGTCGAAATCGACAGCAGGGTCCTCGTCGGGCGGACAGCCGCAAAGATAATACTGTCCATCCGTGCGCACATGGACGCCGGACGGGTCGATGGTCAACGGCAGGTCCCGGTCCAGCGGCTCGGCCGCGTCGAATATGAAGGTGTAACGGCGCCGAGGTTCGATGGGCAGCTCGATGTCCGCCATCCGCGCGGTCACAGCGCCGCGGGTACCGGCTGCGTTGACCACGGTCCCGGCGGCGATTTCCTCGCCGCTTTTCAGCGTCACACTCTCGACCCGATCCTCCGAGCGCCTGATCGAAACGACCTCGTTGGTCAGGTACTCGACGCCGTTCTGCCGCGCCTTGCGGCGCCACCAGTCGAACATGGTATTCCCGTCGAAGTACCCCTCGTCGACCAGGTTGTGGCTGCCCAGAATGATGCCGTCGAGATTGTAGAACGGATACTCAGCGGCGATCTCCTCGGGTGTCATAATCCGGGTCGCCGCGCCGCAGGCCAGTTGGATCCTCTGGCTCTCGCGCAGCACGGATGCGAACGCCTCGCTATCGGCGAGGTACATGTAGCCGTAGCTTTGAAACGGCAGGTCCGGGACTTCGGGGTCGCCTCCCAGATAGTCGCGAAAATTCTTCACATAGTCGGCGCCGAACTGGGAAATTCGGATGTTCACTTCCGTCGAGAATTGCTGGCGCATGCAGGAATTGGTGCGCGCGGTCGCCGAAAACTCGTAGGACGGATCCTTCTCGACGACCAGGATGCGCCCGTCGAAATCCGGATTGCTGGACAGGAACCAGGCGACCGACGAGCCCAGCATTGCCCCGCCGATGATGACGACGTTGTAAGACCCGTGCACGGGCGTTGTTTGTATCGGCGCCAGCGCCATGCGCCCTCCCCTTTTACGAGCTTATGCCCGGTTTCCCGCCTGCCGGTCTAGAGAGTCCAGACCCCGATCGGCTCGTCCCGTCCGCGCAGGGGCTGCCGTCCCGATTGCCGGAGATCCACCAGCGCCGTCTCCGCCCCGGCGCCGGCCTCGCGGCGCAGGGCCTCGATCAGAGCGTCGCTCACGACCATGCGGACTTCCAGCGTCCGGGTGAGCGCTTCCAGCCGACTGGCGACATTGACGGTGTCGCCGAGCACCGCATATTCCAGCCGGCGCGCGGATCCCACGTCGCCGAGGACGACCGGGCCGAAATGCACGCCGATGGAGACGCGGACCGGATCCGCGCCGCTGCGTTCCCGATCCCGGTTCCATCGGTCGATGTCGTCCAGCATCGCCCGGCCGCATCGCATGGCATTGCCGGCGTCGTCCGGTCCCGGTTCGGGCGTACCGAACGTGGCCATCAACCCGTCGCCGAGAAACTTGTCGAGCGTGCCGCCATGCTCGAACACGGCCGCTTCGAGCCGGGCATGGAATTCGCGTAATAGGGCCACCGTCTCTTCGGGCGTTTGCCGCTCGGCCATCCGGGTGAAGCCGACAATATCTACGAACATGGCTGCGACGTTCTGGGACCGCACGTCGCCCAGCGGCTGATCCCGCTCGGCCATCTGGTCGACGATCGTGGGCGGAAAATAGCGGGCCAGATTCGCCCGTTCCCGCGCCACACCGGCCTGGCGAAACAGGAGTTCGTTCGCCCGGCGCCCGTTCACGATGAGAATGCCGGTGATAATGAGAAAGACCATGATCTCCTGGATCCGCTCGCGGAAATTCAGTCCGTTGGGGTCGACCACCGAGAGGATCCGGTCGTATCCCGCGAAGGCAATCGCCGCCTTTTCCGACAGTTCGGGGATCTCGGTCCCGAACAAAGCGACCCCGGCGATGCCAAGCGCCCAGAGCACCGCCGTCCACGCGCCGAACGCGTAGAGCGTGCGCCAAGAGTAGGCCAGCGTCCCGAAAGCCAGGAACAGATAGAAATAGCTGAACTCCGACAGCTGAAACTGAAAGGCCGTGGGCCAGGTTTCCGCGCGCAGCGGGTTCGGCATAATCATCAGGAACGTTGCCAGGGCCAGATCGCAGAGGATCAGCAATAGCTCCCAGCGGGACTGGGCGACCTTGCCCAGCCGCAATTGCGCCCAGCCGATCAGGGCGAACAGGATCAGCGCGAACTCGTAATAGATCGCCTCCCAGAACGGGTTGATGAACGGGATCAGCACGGCGGTGATGGCAAGCGCAATCCAGCGCGCACGCACCGCCAACAGCAGGCCGCTTCGTTTGTTCTCGATCAGCGCTTCGCGCACATACGGGTCGACGCTGGCCAGGTCCTCTTCTCGCAAGCCGCGATTCCGAGCTCGCCATTGGTTTCCGAGGCGACCCGCAATTGAATCTTCAGTCATGAGCGTTCCTTCGGCGGCGGGGCTGGTGGGTGCCGCCCAGATGTCCGATCGGCGGTTCCAGGCGGGGAGCAACGCTACAGAGGTTTTCCGAGAATCAAAGCGGATTCCGCCCCAGGGAACGAAGGCTGATTGGGCATCGCCGTTGGCAAATCCGCGAGCGCGGTGTAGGAGCAGGCATGACATTATCGCCGACAGACATATCCCAGGCTGCGGAGGACCTGTATCGGGCCGAGGAGACGGGCCGGCAGATCGGTCTCCTGTCACTGCGGCATCCGGGTATGGATATGGACGACGCCTACGCCGTCCAGGCGGCGCTGACCCAACGTAAGCTGGCGGCCGGCCGTACGGTCATTGGCTGGAAGATCGGGCTGACGTCGAAAGCGATGCAGGCAGCGCTGGACATCGACATTCCCGACAGCGGGATCCTGTTCGACGACATGCGGTTCGGCAACGGCGACACGGTGCCGCCCGGCCGTTTCATCCAGCCGCGCATCGAGGTGGAGATCGCGTTCGGAATGAAAGGGCCGCTGGCAGGGACCGACACCTCCCGCGCCGACGTTCTGGCGGCGACTGACTGGGTGGCGCCCGCCATCGAGATCCTGGACACACGCATCTTGCGGGCCGACCCGGAGACCGGGGCCGGCCGCAAGGTCTTCGACACAATCGCCGATAATGCGGCCAATGCCGGAATCGTGTTGGGTGACGCGCGGCACGCCGCAGAGACCCATGATTTGCGCTGGGTCGGGGCCATCGTCTCGTGCAATGGCCACGTGCAGGAAACCGGGCTGGGCGCCGGTGTCTTGAACGACCCGGTGGAGAGTGTCGTCTGGCTGGCCCGACGGATGGCCGCATATGGCCAACGCATCGAGGCCGGGCAGGTCATCCTGTCGGGCTCGTTCATCCGACCCGTAGAATGCCCGCCGGGCACGACGATTGCCGCGGACTTCGGTACCTTCGGGAGCGTGGGCATCGCGTTCGCGTAGGACCGGCCGATGAGTGACGCCGAAGTTCGTCTACGCTGACAGCGGTTTCCGATAAACGATGAAGGACGATGGTGGAGTGATCGTGTCGTAGAGCGATCGGGCCGCACTGTTGAACTGCTGGGTGTGCCAGTAGAGACGAAACGCGTTCTGCTGACGCGCCGCCGTCTCCACGCCCTCGATCAGCTTCCGACCGGCCCCGGTGCCCCGCGCGGCGCGGTCCACATACAGGTCCTCGAGATAACAAGTGGGCCGATCGCTCCAGGTGGAATCGTGGAACAGATAGTTGGCGAGGCCGACCAAGGCGCCGTCGTATTCCGCCACGAGCGCACTGACATCGGAGTCGGGGTCCAGAATGCGCTGCCAGGTATTGGCCACGATCTTCTCGGGGACGGACGCGCGATAAAACCGCTGATAGGCAGAAAATAGAGCCCGCCAAGCCGGTTCGTCCTCCGTGCCCGCCGGTCGAATGGTCAAACTCATCGGTTACTCCTACAACCCAGTTGGCAAGGAATCCGGCCCGGTCTTCTGGCCCTGCCCAATACGGTCAGCGTCCGGTCACCGGTTCATGCACGTCGGGCGCGGCCGCAAGAATGGCCTTGGACAAGACGGCCGCTTCGCGGCGGCTACCCACGCCGAGCTTCGAGTAGAGACTCTTCAGGTGCGACTTGACCGTTTCGGGCGACACCGAGAGCTCACGGGCGATTTCCTTGTTCTGCATGCGATCGCCCAACAGTCCCAGGATGTCCAGCTCCCGTGCTGTCAGGGTTTCGCGAAGGCCGCCGTCCAGGGCCACGTCGACGCCGGACTGCGGACGGACGCGCGCACTTCTACCGGCCAGCCAGGTCCGGACCGCATTGTGGAGATGTCGAGAATAATCCGTCGCGAGACCGCGGCCGTCCAATTTGGCCAGGAGTGCCGCCATCGGGCTACCCGCCTCCAAAAACGGCCGCAACCAGCCGCCGGGGGCCGCCAGCTTGGTTGTCTCCGCGAGGCACGCCAATGCCTCCTTCTCTTGAGCGAGCCCCGCCAGGGCCAAACTTTTCAAGACGTCTGCTTCGATCACCTGGCTTGTCATATGATAATCGAGCGCCAGACGGCCCACGTCGTGTATCAGTCGGTAGGCCCGGCGAAGGCTTTCCTCGGAGCCTTGGGCGATCCAAATCCGCGCCCGTGTGATCGCCGGCACCTCCACCGACAGAAACAGCCCGGCAAATGTCGGCGGCTCTTCGTCCACACCGGCCCATTTGGCGGCCGAATCCAGGTCCCCTTGCAATAATAGGATGCGGGCCGCACAGGAACGCGCCGCTTCAAGGCCGGCAGCGTCGTTGTGTTCCTCCGCCAGTGTCAGCAGGTTGTCCGCAGCGCGCGTGGCCGCACCGGCCTGATGGAGGAACTGACGACTCAAGGCAAGCGCCGTCATGGCGCCGAAAGCCATGCGAAGCGGCATGGTATAGCGCCGCTGGGCGACGTCGTCGGAGAGCTGCAACGCGGCGTCGAATTCTCCCCGCTGCAGTTCCGAAGCGATCCTGAAAAAAAGGCTCAAGCCGAGGGGAAACTCGGCGCCGCCGGCCTGCGCGACATTGTACTGCCGGAATCCCTCGTTCGCCGACCGCGCCAGGTCGCCCCGCAGATAGCTGAGGCCGGCACGGCCAGCCAACAGAAGGCTGTGATAGATCGGGTCGCCGGCGGCGGCGTTGGTTTCGAGAGACTCGTTCTGCGCAAGCGCCTCGTCGCCCCGGCCGCACAGGCCGAGGCTGAGCGTTTCATGGGTGACCCCGAACCCGGCAATCCCTTGTTTCTCGGATGGCTGAAAGCGACGGTGCGCCTCCTGCAACAACGCGTGAGCGGCCTCGCCATTCCCCAACCGGTACTGAAGGATACCCTGCAGACACCGCAATTCGCCGATCAGGTCCTCGTGGGCGGGGTTGTTTTCGATCGTCGGTGCGGCCTCCTCTAAAATTGCGGCCTGCCGCGGAACATCGAACCGCCGAACCGCGACAAAGGCTTCCGCAAGCTGGACGCCCGGGCGGCGCGGCGGCGTCGGGCCCAGCACCTCCAGCCACCGGCCAATCGTGTGCCAGTTCAGTTGCTCCAGTTTCTCAAGCCGGTGCCGTTCGAAAATGTCTGCGGCGACGTCCTGTTTGCCGGCCTTCATGGCACTGCGCAGAGCGTCCTCCACAAAACCATTCTCGTCGAACCAGTGAGACGCTTTCATGTGGAGCAGCGCGACCGCCTTCTCATCCATATCCCGGTAGAGGTCGGCCTGAAGGAGGCTCTGAAACAAATGGTGGAATCGAAACCACCGGCCGTAACCGTCCAGCGGGACCAGGAAGAGATTGGTGTTGCGCAACTGCGCGAGGAAATCCTCACCGGTCAGCCCATTGCCCGATTCATCCTCGGCCAGACAGACCGCCTCGCAGAGCGGGGCACAGAAGCGGTCGAGGACGGCGCTGCGAGACAGCCACTTGCGAAGGGGTATTGGCAGGCCGGACATGACCTCGGTAAGCAGGTATTCCTGCATCTGTTGCGTGCCGCCGCGAAAGGATTTGAGGAAAGCGTCGGCGTAGTCCGTGCCGCGCAGGGTCAGCGTCAATAGCCGCAGCCCCGCAGCCCAACCCTCGAGCCGGCTTTCGATGTTCGCGACCGCTTCATCGCTTGCGTTGATATGCGCCACGCTGCGGAGCAGGTCATAGGTCTCGGAAGCGGTGAAACGCAGGTCCTGCATCCGGATCTCGGACACCTGACCGAGGCCGCGCAGTCGGCCAAGAGGCAGCGGCGGGTCACGCCGGGTCAGCAGAACCAGGTGCAATGGAATGGGGGGCCGGTCGAGCAAATGCCGCAGGATTTCGTTGACGGGGGACCGGGTGTGAATGCGGTGATAATCGTCCAGCACAAGGAAAAACGGCCGGCCGAGGGCGTTCAACTCGTTGCTGACGACGTTTGCAACGGACGAGGCATCGGGCAACTGGGTCGTCCGGCCTAGGCTCCGCGTAACCTCCAGGGCGTCCGGAAAATGCTCCCGCAGGGCCGCGGCCAGATAGCTGAGAAAGCGTTGCGGGTCGCTATCGTCCTCGTCCAACGACACCCAGACCGAGGCCCAGTCGCTGTTTTCCAGCCAGTTGGAGACAAGGACGCTCTTGCCGTAGCCGGCGGGCGCCGAGACCAGCGTCAACGGCCGGGACCGTCCCTCGTCCAGCAGACGAAGGAGATCGGATCTGTGCACGCAATCGGCCGGCAGCGGTGGCCGGTAGATCTTGGTGCTTAGAAGGTCAAGCGCGGCCGGCTCCGCCATCGCTGCGCACCCCTAGCCTCTCCAGTCGCGCCAACGGCTATTCCCCCTAAAGCCCAGCGGCCAAGCGTTTCACCCGGCCTGGTTGCCTGCGGCGCAAAAAGTTGTTTCTTTTCAATCTTATACAAACATCGTTGGGGGCACGAATCCCAACACCCCATTCTTCCACGGTCGTCCTCAAACCACAACAGGCAGGCCGCCAGCCGCCGCTCCGATGCCGTGACGAGCACCGGCACCGAATTGTCCGCGTATCCCCCATCGCCCCCCCAAAGAGGGTGATGTGGATTGCCGCAGGCGCCTTCATAGTGAAGGCCGTTCAATCCACGACTACTGAGAAGATGGATCATGTCTCAACCGCAGTTCGCCGGCCCGGGCTTTTACCGGATCGTCGCCCAAGGACATTTGACACCGGGTATGCATGGCCTGTTCGGTTCGATGCAGGTCGTAGACCCGCGATCGCGTGGCGAATCGTCGTTGGCAGTCTTGGAAGGCCGTGTCAGCGACCAGGCTGAGCTCTCTGGCATCCTGAACACCCTCTACGAGCTCCGGTTTTCGCTTCTGTCGGTAAACAGCCTGGACGACGGGCCTGGAGCTGCTTCCAACTAACCCTCTCAAGACGGCGCCCTTTTGATCCAAATCCCGGACTTTCACTGGGGGTGCGGTTGTGGCACGCGGCGAAATTACAACTCCCCCATGGCGCCCCCTCCCCCGTCGCTCCCCCGGCTATCACCCGTCAAGGGTGATCCCCAACGGCCACGCTACCTTTAACCTAGCGGAGTAGGAGACGGGCAAGCGAGAGGACAGGGGCAATGCTCATGGAACCCATCCCGGTCGTTCGGGCCGCGTATCTGGGCCTGATTCTGGAAGAACTGGAGATGTCTGGCCGGGACAGTGAGGCCGACATCCATCGCTTCGGACTGCCGAGCGCCCTGCCGGACAAGGCGGACGCCTACCTCCCTCTTCGTCAGCTCCTTCTGTTCGCCAGCTGGGCCGCCAACGGCGCTGGTTTGCTTGATCTGGGCCTGCGTACGGCATCCCGCGTTCAATTTTGCGACCTGGATGCCGGTCTACGGGCCGCCGTGGCCAAGGCACCGACGCTCGACTCCGCGCTTCGGGCCTTCACCACGATGGCGCAAAGAGAATTGTCGCCCCTGCGCTGCCAGATCATTCGCGGCAAAGAAGAGGTCCGGATCTGCACGACGTTGGACAAGTCCTCACACACCCCGGCCAGCCCATGCGGCGACTGGTTGGGGCTCATGCCGGTGCTGGCGATCATCAGACATTTCGCCGGGCGCGACTGGATGCCGACCGCGATCACCCTTCGATCACACACCTTGCCGGCGCACCAGGACCCACAGATCTTCTCGGACAGTCGTCTCACGACTGGGGCAGATGAGACGCAAATCGTATTGCCCGCCGCGCTGCTGCGCTTGACCGCACTCGGCCGCCATCGGGACGCGGGAGGCCATCGGGAGCCCGGCAGTCGGTTCGGGCGGCCCGACCGCACGGACTGGAATTTCCCCGCCTCCCTCCGCGAGGTCTTGCGGGTATATCTCGGCGATGGTCATCCGCCAGTCGAGCTCGCTGCTGAAATCGCCGGCACCAGCGTCCGCAGCCTGCAGCGGCGACTCAGGAAGTTTGACCTGACCTATTCGGACATTTTGGCCCAGGTCCGGTTCGACGCCGCCCGGCACCTTCTGCACGATCGCAACCTGAAGGTTATCGACGCGGCCTATGCGCTCGGCTACAGCGATCCGGCCCATTTCGCCAGAGCCTTCCGGCGCATGGCGGGGGTCAGCCCGCGGCGGTATCGACAGGAGCGCTTTGCGGCGTGAGTTGAAGGGCTACAGCAATCCCTCCTCGGTCAGCACCTTTCGGGCGACGCGGAAGCACTCCAGCGACTGGGGCACGCCGCAATAGATCCCGACCACGTGAATGATGGCACGGATCTCCTCTTTGCTGACGCCGTTGGTGACAGCGCCGCGGCAATGGATTTCCCATTCGTGCATCTTGCCCAGGGCACCGATCATGGCGAGATTCATCATCGAGCGCGTCTTGGCGTCGATCACCTCATCGCCCCAGCCGAAGCCCCAGCACCAGGCGGTCATCGCCTCCTGAAAGGGGCGGCTAAACTCGTCGGCAGCCGCCAGGTTCTTTTCCACATATTCCGCACCCAGCGTCGCCTTTCGCTGCGCGAGGCCTTTTTCAAACAGATTGTCATCCATGCCTTTGCTCCCAGCCGGGATTGGATTGCCGCTTTGTCCCGGATTTGTTGTGAGGACGCTGGCCCTATCGGCCTTCCACGCCGTCGCGCATCCATTGCTGGAGCGCCATGAGCGAATGTTCGGAATTGACGCCGCCCGCCGGATCGATCACCAGCGGGCCGCCCCGGTAGCCGCGGCTGTTGAGGCCGCGCTGCACGGACTCCACGAGGTGGATATCCTCTTCCGCCGTTGTCTGGCGATCCTGGGCGGCGAGCCCGCGGATGACATCGGACTCGAGCCCGTCCTCCGTGTACCAGCCACGCCAGACGACAACGCGATCCACACCCGCCGGGCGCCAGTGATAGGTGTTGAGAATATTGCCCGGATAGACCTGAAACGAGAAGGCCGGCCAGAGAAACCAGGAGGAATAGTCGCCGGCATGCTCGTTGGCGTCGAGATCGACGGGGTAGGTCATCCGGTCTAGGTTCTGACACTCGGTCGTGTGACGCAGGCAGAAACCCTGGGGCTGGATGTCATAGGTTTCCGGCCTGATGATGCCGTTGGCGAATGTCGGGTGATTGCGTTTGCAGTGGTAACACTCGGAGTAGTTCTCCACCGAGACCTTCCAGTTGCAGCGCTCGGGGATTTCCACCCACTCCAGCGGCGCCAGCCCGTCGATCTGCGGCACATAGGCCCGCAGCTGATGCTCGACGTTGGGGAACCAGACTGACATGGGCTCGGCGTCGGGGTCGAGATTGACGAAGACGAACCCGCAGAAGATCTCGGTCCGCACCTCGGTCAGGCAGATCCCGCCGCGGTCCAGGTCCGGAACCGATTTGAGATTGGGACCGGCCCTGAGCACGCCGGACAACTCGTAGGCCCAGGCGTGGTAAGGGCAGACGATAACCTTGCAGTTGCCGGAACCGGAGACAAGCTCGTGCGCCCGGTGCTGGCAAACATTGTAGAAGGTGCGCACGACGCCGTCCTGGCCGCGGACGCAGAACAGGTTCTGGCCGGCAATTTCGAAACTGAAATAGTCGCCGACCCCTGCCAGAGCCGACTCATGGCCCGCAAACTGCCAGGTCCGCGCCAGCAGGCCGTCCCGTTCGGCTGCATAGATGGCCGGATCGGTGTAATAGCGCGCCTCGAGCGACTGGATTGGGCCGTTCCCCGTCATGGAAGGCTATCCGTCCCTTCCCCGTAAATGCCCAGCGCGTGCCGGCGCCGATGCAGCCCTTCGATGTTGGCGATCACGTCGGAATCGGCATCGGCGATCACGAAGGCCATCAAGGTCTCCAGAAGCGCCAGCGTCGCCGCGGTGGAGGGAAAGAATTGCGGCGTATCAGACTGGACCACGAAGCGGTGGCGGCTGTCGGTCAAGATCGGCGATGCCGGGCTGTCCGAGATGCCGATGATGGCGGCGCCCTGGTCGGCGGCGACGGCGACCGCTTCGATCACCTCGCTGCGGTACGGTTTGAAAGTCATCGCAAGAAGGACGTCCTCCCGGCCGGCCCGAGCCAGGTCGTCCAGCGGATTGCTGCCCGACCGCGGGATCGCCTCGGCCGTGCCGACCGCCATATTGGCCAGATAAGCGAAGTTTCGCGCCAGCGTATGGTTGATGCCGACGCCCAGAACATAGGTGTGCCGCGCCGCCACGATGGCGTCGGCCGCCGCTTTCAGGGCCCGGTCGTCGGCGGCCGCGAAGGTCTGTTCGATGTTCCGGATGGTGCTGGCCGCCATCTCCGCGTAGAGGCCTGCGAGCTTGCCGCCCTTGGAGAGCGACTGCAGCCAGCGCGCGCGATCGGGAAAGCTGGGCCCGCCGTTGCGGATCTCTTCCCGGAAGGGTTCGCGAAAATCGTCATACCCCTCGAACCCCAGCGACCGGGCCATGCGCACGAATGTGTTCGGCTTGACCAATGCCGCTTCCGCCATTTCCCGGATCGAGGACACGCCCACGTCATTGGGATTCTCCAGGACATAGGCGGCCGCCTTGCGGGTCTCCGGCGTCAGATCTTGGAGCGCCGCGGCCAACGCCTGGAGAACGGCCTGGGGCGCGGCGCTCGAAGTCGATGGTATGGTCATATCATTCATTGTTGACGAGTGTACAAATGTACCATTAGCCTGTCCACGGAATTGCGCACGAGCAAACGGGAACGGGACGTGTCCGGACAAACAAACGGAAAACTGCCGTCTTCGGCAAGGGTTGTCATCGTCGGCGGCGGCATCATGGGCTGCGGTCTGGCCTATCACCTCGCCCACGAAGGTTGGACGGACGTGGTGCTTCTGGAAAAGGCCGAGCTGACGTCCGGGTCGACATGGCATGCGGCCGGCCAGATCACCCAATCCACCTCCAGCTTCGGGCTGGGCAGATGCATCGACTACAATATCGGGCTTTATGCCGGGAAATTAGAGGCGGAGACCGGCCAGTCGGTCACCTGGCACGATTGCGGTTCGCTGCGGCTCGCCTACAGCGAAGACGAAATGGACTGGCTTCGCCACACTCTGAGCGTCGGCCGGTCCCTCGGGTTTTCGATGGAGTTGGTCGGGACCGACCGGATCCGGGCGCTGCATCCGTTCTATAATCTAGACGGCGTGCTGGGCGCCCTTCACACGCCCGACGACGGCCACGTGGATCCATCCGGCGTCACCCAGGCATTGGCGATCGGCGCTCGCCAGCTCGGCGCCCCCGTCATCCGCCGTTGCCGGGCCACCGATATCAAACAACAGCCGGATGGCAGCTGGCTGATTGCCACCGAGTTGGGCGACATACGCGCCGAGCACGTGGTCAATGCCGGCGGCACCTATGCACGGCAGATGGGCGAGTGGAGCGGTTTGCAGCTGCCCATGACGTCCATGACCCACCACTATTTTGTCACCGACACAGTGCCGGCGTTCGGAACCCTGGCAAGCGAGCTGCCGGTCATCCGGGACGACCGGGAGGTCTCTGGCTATATCCGCATGGAGCAGAAATCCGGCCTGATCGGCATCTATGAAAAGGAGAACATGAACACGGTCTGGGAGGACCACTGTCCGTGGGCGGCGGAGAATGAGCTGTTCGAAGCGGACTATGATCGCGTCCTGCCGTGGCTGGAAAAAGCCATGGAGCGGATGCCGATCTTTGCCGAGCTGGGAATCAAACGTGTGGTGCATGGGGCGATTTCCCATCCGCCGGACGGCAATCCGCTGATCGGCCCGGCGCCGGGCGCGAAAAACTACTGGTGCTGCTGCGGCACCCAGATCGGGATCGGTTGGGGTCCGGGCCTGACGCGCGAGCTGGCCCGCTGGATGGTGCACGGCGCCGCCGACATTTCCATGCGCGAGTTCGACCCGCGGCGCTTCGGCGCCTATGCCGGCAAGGACTGGCAGGTGGTAAAGGCCCGGGAGGATTACAGTCTTCGCCACGAGATACCCTTTCCGCACTTCAACCGGCTGGCCGGACGGCCCCTTAAGCCCAGCCCGCTCTACGACCGGCTGAAGAAAAAGGGGGCGGTATTCGAGGAGGTGTACGGCCACGAGCGGCCCCGTTGGTTCGCCACCGGCGGCGTGGCGCAGCACGACCATTACTCCTTCCGCCGCACCGTTGTGCACGACCTGGTGGCCGCTGAGGTCGCAGCCGTGCGCGAGCGCGTCGGGATCATGGACATCTCCGCCTTCACCAAGGTGGAACTCTCCGGGCCCGACGCCGACGCCTATCTCGACCGCCTGGTCGCCAACCGGCTGCCGAAGAAAACCGGCGGCATCGTGCTGACACACCTACTGAACCGGCGCGGCCGGATCGAGATCGAACTGACGGTGGTGCGACTTGCCGATGACCGTTTCTATCTGGTCTGCGCGGCCTTCTTCGAGCAGCGGCTGCTGGACCACCTTGACAGCCAACTGGATGGGGAGGCGGTCCGGATCGAAAACCACTCCGAAACCTGGGCGGCCATCGCCCTGCAAGGCCCGAAATCCCGCGCCGTGCTTGGCGCGGCCACGCCTGCGCCTTTGGACAATGCCGGTTTCCGCTGGTTGTCGGCCCAGGAGATCGACATTGCCGGCCAACCTATGTGGGCCTTGCGCCTGTCCTACGCCGGCGAGCTGGGGTGGGAGATCCACGGCCCCCGCGACCACATGCCGGCAGTGTATGACGCACTTTGGGCCGCCGGCGAAATCCACGGCATCGCCGACACCGGCTCCTTCGCCATGAACGCCATGCGTTTGGAAAAGGGGTTCAAGGGGGCCGGGGAGCTCACCAACGAGGTCACATTGCCGGAAGCCGACGTGATGCGGTTCGTCAAGCTGGACAAGGGCGATTTCCTGGGCCGTGCGGCGACCGTGGCGAGCCGGGATGGTCCGCATCCGTGGATCTGCGCCTATCTTGCCATCGAGCCCGATGGCGACACCGACGGCCATGGCGGCGAAGCCGTCCTCATGAACGGCGCGGTGGTCGGCACCACGAGCTCGGTCGCCTTCGGTCATAGCGTTGGTAGGATCCTTGCGTTCGCCTATGTGGCGCCGGTCGCAGCGGTCCCGGGGACCGAACTGGAGGTCGTCATCATGGGGGCGCCCAGAAAAGCGCGGGTCCTGGACGCGCCGGCTTACGATCCGGAGAGCCTGCGGCCGCGCAAGGATACGGAGCCCGAGGCCGAAGCCGCATGAGGATCGCTCGCATCACAGTCTGGCAAAAAGACCTGCCGTTGGCGGAGCCTTATCGGCTCTCGGGCGGCCGGCTGCTGGTCGAAGGGCTCGACTCCACCTTCGTGCGCATCGACGCCGACGAAGGCCTGTCTGGCTGGGGTGAAGGCTGTCCCTGGGGCCATGCCTACCTCCCGGCGCACGGCGCCGGCATCCGGTCCGGACTGGAGGTTCTGGCGCCGATTCTCATCGGACGAGACCCCTGCGCCCTGGATGCCCTGAACCGGACCATGGACAACGCCTTGCCTGGCCATTTCCATGTTAAATCGGCCCTGGACGTGGCCTGCTGGGACATCCTGGGCCAGGCCGCCGGCATGCCGCTATGGCGTTTGTTCGGCGTCGCCGCACCGGCGCCGGTCCCGGTCAACTCCTCGATCCCGGCCGGCACGCCCGAGGAGATGATCGCGCGCATCGAGGCGGCGCGCGAGAAAGGTTATCGCGCTCATTCCGCCAAGATCGGCGGCGACGATGCAACCGCGGACGTGGCGCGTATCGAAGCGATTACGGCCGCGCTTTCCGATGGCGAAACGGTAACGTTCGACATCAACCGCGCCTGGACGCCGGGCCTGGCCATCCAGGTGTTGAACAGCGTCAGCGCCCGCGGATGGATCGAACAACCCTGCGAGACCCTGGACCAGTGCGCCCAGGTGGCGGCACGGGTGCCGCAGCCGATCATGCTGGACGAATGCCTGCACAGTTTCGACGACCATCTGCAGGCCTGGAAGCGGGCGATCTGCGAAGGCGTGAAAGTGAAGCCCAACCGCGTGGGCGGTCTGACCAAGGCGCGCCGAATCCGCGACTTTGGCATTGCCGTCGGGTGGCGGATGCATATCGAGGATGTGGGGGGATCGGCGCTCGCCGACACCGCCGCAATCCATCTTGCTTCGTCGACGCCGGCGGACAACCGCCTTGCCAGCTGGCTGGCTCACGAGCACCTGGCCGCGGATCCTGTTGCCGGCCAGGGCGCCCGCAATTTCGACGGGCTGGCAACGCCGCCCGCTTCGCCGGGGCTGGGCGTCGTTCCCGGCCCGGGCATGTTGGGCGCACCGGTCGCGGTCTATGGCGGCTAATATGAAAGTCACCCGCATCACCTTGTGGCGCGTGCCGCTGACCAGCCGACTGACCTATTATATGGGCGGCGGCAAGACCTGTGAGACCGTGGACACGATCGTCCTCCGCCTGGAGACAGAGTCCGGACTCATGGGCTGGGGCGAGGTCTGCCCGATCCCGCACTATCTGCCCGCCTATGCGGGGGGCGTCGAGCCGGCCGTGGCAGAGCTGGCGCCGCTGGTGGTCGGGGCGGATCCGGTCGGCCCCGAGGCGGTCTCGGCGCGGCTGGACGCTTATTTGCCGGGGCATGCCTACGCCAAGTCAGCGCTTGATATCGCGTTCTGGGACCTGATGGGCCAGGCAGCCGGCCTGCCCCTCTACCGCCTTCTTGGCGGCAGGCAGGCGGAAACCCTGCCGCTCTATCACTCGATCACCTGCATCGAACCCGAGGAGATGGCGCGGATCGCCGCGGACGCGAGGAAATCAGGTATTACCCAGTTCCAGGTCAAACTGGGTGCCGACCAGGATTGGCAGGCCGATGTCGCGCGACTGTCCCTGGTGCGCGAAACCGTTGGGCCCGGACCGCTGGTCTACGGCGACTGGAACTGCGGCGCGAGCCGGCTCGACGCCACAAGGGTCGGCCGGGCGGTCGCCCATCTGGACGTCATGCTGGAACAGCCCTGTGCGACGCTGGAGGACTGCGCCGCCGTCCGCGCTGCCACGGGCCTGCCCATGAAAATCGACGAGAATGCCCACGATACGGCCACGCTGCTCAAGGCGCATGCGCTCGGCTGCATGGACGCCGTGGCGCTCAAGCTGTCCAAGTTCGGTGGCTTGAGCACCCTCAGGCACGCCCGCGACCTGTGCCTGCATCTGGGCGCGAAAATGTGCATCGAGGATACCTGGGGATCCGACATCGCGACCGCGGCGGCGCTGCATCTGGCCGCGGCGACGGCGCCCGGCGCGGTGTTAAACACCTGCGATCTGTCTGGCTATGTGGAGCCGCGACTGGCCCCGACGGCGCCAGGCCGCGACAATGGCCGCATCGCACCGCCCGAGGGCCCCGGCCTCGGCATCGACGTCGATCCGGATGCGCTGGGCGCGCCGATCCGCGTCCTCGACTAAAAGGAGTCGTCCGATGGATGCCCGACCGTCACAGCAAAGCTGGATCGACCGTGCGCGGCGCGTGCTGCCCGCCGGTGGATACGGCAATTTCGACCCCGGCATTATCATCCGCGAGGGCAAGGGCGCCCGGGTCTGGGACGAGGACGGCAAGGAATATGTCGATTTGCTGATCGGGTCAGGCCCCATGCTGCTGGGGCACGGGCATCCGGAGGTCCTGGAAGTCGTGCGGGAACAGCTCGACAAGGGTCTGACTTTCTTTGCCAGCAACGCCAGCGGCATCGAGCTTGCCGAGGAGATCTGCCAGGCCGTCGCCTGCGCCGAGCAGGTCCGTTTTCTGTCATCCGGCGGCGAGGCGGACATGTACGCCATGCGCCTGGCTCGGGCCTTCACCGGGCGCGACAAGATCCTCAAATTCGAAGGTGGCTATCACGGCATGTGTGCCGAAGCGCAGATGAGTTTGGCGCCGACCAAGCTGGTCAACTTCCCGCTGGCGGTGCCGGATTCCGCCGGCATTCCCGACTCCGTACGCGACGACATGCTGATCGCGCCGTTCAACGACATCGCGTTCGTCGAGCAGCTCATGGTCGAACACGCCGACGAGATCGCCGCCGTTATCGTCGAGCCGCTGCAGCGCATCATCCCGCCGGAACCTGGCTTTCTGGAAGCGCTCCGCGCCGCCTGCAGCGAACGCGGGATCCTTTTGATCTTCGATGAGATCGTGACCGGTTTCCGGCTCGCCTATGGCGGGGCGCAGGAACGTTATGGCGTGGTGCCCGACCTTTGCACGCTGGGCAAGATCACCGGCGGCGGGTTTCCGCTGGCGGCGATAGCCGGCCGCGCCGACATCATGGCCCACTTCGACAAGGCCAAGGTGGGGCCGGAAGGATTCCTGATGCAGCTGGGGACGCTGAGCGGCAATCCCGTCGCCGCCGTTGCCGGCCTGAAGACCATGGAGATCCTGCGCCGCCCCGACGCTTACCCGCAGCTCGTCCGGACCGGCGAAACCCTGATGGCAGGCTATCATGAGCACCTGTCTGCAGCCGGGATCGAACACCAGATGGTCGGCGACCCGACGCTGTTCGACGTGGTGTTCACGCCGGGGCCGGTCACCGACTATCGCGATGTTCTCAAGGGGGACCAGCAGCGCAACACCCGTTTCAACATGCTCCTGCGTGAGCGCGGCATTTTCAAATCGCCCGGCAAGGTCTATCCGTCGCTTGCGCTCACCGAAGCGGACATTCAGCAGGTCCTGGACGCCGTCGCGGCGGCCGCCCGGAAACTGGACTGACCAATGCGACGGCTTATTGCCTATCGGACGCTTCCAGACCGGTCACCACCCGTTCGACCACGGCCTTCCGTTCGTTCAGCCGCGCGAAGTTGAGGCCTTCCGGCCGTCGATCACGCCGCGCCAGCTCGTCGAGCAGGGAGAGATAGGTGTTCAGGTTGTTCAGCGAGTCGCGGTTCTCGGGGTCGAGCGACAGGCTGTCGGCGAAGTTCACCGACGGATCGCCGAATTCGCCCAGCGGCCGCTCGTTGCAGCAGATATAGCTGTTGGTCATGCCCAGCAGATTTCGGTAGTCGCTGTTGAACGGCGCCAGCGTCGCGGCGTCGATGAATGCCTGACGACTTGCAGTCCACCATTCACCGCCATCCGATGAACTGATGATGCCAATAAGCGCGTGCGCCAGCGCTCGCGCCTCCGTGTCGTCTTGAGAACGCTCGCGTTTCAGAAAGCGGTCCAGGCTAGACCGCGCCTGGTCCGCGGCTCCCGGCGGCGGTGGCGGATATCCATGGATGTCGTCCTGAGCTTGCGCCAGCCTCAGATAGCCCAACATGCCGTTCAGGAAGTCCAGTTCCGGCAAACGTTCATGCAAGAAGTCCGACGCATCCCGGTTGGTCTTGATGAATCCGCGCATATCGCTGAAGAAGTCCTCGATCTGGATCCACTCGCCCTCTTTCATGATCCGAACGGAGAAAGCGAACGGCCGGCCGCGTTCGAATCGAAGCTCCTGGCTACCGGAATCCGTGGATGGCTGGTCGAACACGCGACTGGCGTCGGCGAAAACATCGTCGATCTGCGCCAGGTCGTCATAGGTGAGGATTCGAGGCGAGAAGGTTATGTCGAGCGTCGGCAATCGAGACCGCATCGGATCGGCCGACTGTCCGACTTGCATTCCGTAGTACTCGGTCTGGAAGTAGGCCGTCAGGTGTTTCGTGTCGCCATAGGACCGTTTGTTCCGACGGTAGCCGCGCAGCCGGCTCTGCAACAGGATATTGCCGCGTTCGATATAAATCCGGCCCTGCAGCACCAGCAGGATCTGCCCAGGAGGCATCGGCGCACCAATCCCGCCGCGTAGGATTCCCTCGAGAACCTCGTCGGGTGGGCATTTCCGGCCAAGAAACATGTGCGTGACGACACCCAGACTGCCGTAAGTGGGCTGGTGCCAACTATCGAGCTTGAACAGCCACGCCATGTGTTGCGCCGCGTCCTGCAATTCCTCGAGTCGCCGGCTCGTCGCGGTGCGGGCGTCGGATGCCGTCGCGAAGAACTCGATCGGAACAATGTTCGCCGCTGAGCCTTCAAACACAAAAGGGGCATCGCACGGTGTGAACCCGCCGGCCCGGGCCGGGCCGACCCAATGAATGGCCGCACACAGGCCGAGGAGCCAGAGCGCTACCAAGCTGCTTTGAAGTTTTTTCATCATGACGTCATCTCGGAAGATCTCTTGCGGCGACTGCAATGCGCCCCAGGCAATCGGCCGGAGAAGTCGGTTCGCCCGCCCGCTCCGACTCGACGACGGAAAGGCCGCCGACGTAGTCTTGGTCGCTTGTCGCCGCGGCAAAGAGGCGCTCGGCTCCGTTGAAGGCAAAGTCCCGCAGTGCCAGCCAATCGCGCCTTGTCAGTCCAAAGTCGGCTGCGGCCGGCTCGGCTGCCGCGATGGAGCCGATCGCATCGCAATACAGTCCGCGCGACAGGTTGATGTAGCCCCGCCGTATCGCCGGATCGGGTTCCGCGGACGCGAGTTTTTCGTGCCGGAGCGCCAGGGCAAGGGCGGCCATCAGCCGGAGCTCGGCGTTGTTCCGGAACAACGCCTCCAGACCGGCACTGATGCTTGACTCATCGTAAAGAGCCGTATGGTAACCCTTGACTTGCGGATCACCTGCGATGAAGTGCTGGTAGTAACGAACCGGGACGACCAGATAGGTGACTGTGATTGTGCCTGTACCGGAAGTCGTGCCGACCTCTAGCAGCACTCGCTCGTCGTTAAGAACGCTTACGACACCTTCCTCGTATTCCCTTTCTTTCCGCACCGGGCGGTGTTCGCAGTAGAGGATCTGCGCGGCCACTTCGAGTTCGGTGTTCGCCTTCTCAAACCGCATCTCAAAACTGGCTATCAGGCGGCGACGCAGACCTTCGTCAACCTCGCCGACGAGTTTTTCGACCGAGGCGATCACGATCTTGTCGCGTTGCTCTTCGTTGTCGCAACCCTCGATCGCACGGGCGTCTCGGGACAGCGCTACGAGGAGCAAGACGACCGCCACAACTGTGAGAACCTCCCGAAGTGCCCGTGTTCGTCGACCCCTTAGTTCCATTGCGTTCTCCTGTGCTGGGACGCCTTGATCCGTTCAATCGCGCGGTCGACGGCTTTCTCGAAATTGCTACTCTGCTCGGGCGTCAGCCCAAGTGAACGGATTTCCGTTTTGCTGCGCTCCAGAGGGCCCAGCGCGGGTGCACACCCCAATAGCCCAGCGACCTCGGTGACCGCCTTACGCGTTTGCCATTTGTAGGCTTCCGTATTGTCGTCGACGACGCCCGCCAACACCCCACAAACCCGCTCGGGCGCGATCCTTCCCGCCTGTTCAAGTCCGATCTTGGCGGAGTCGATCCGGCGGGCCCCACCGACCTCAACGACGCTCAACAGCGGAATCGCCGCGACACCGCCAAAGCCGCCCAATGCGAGCGCCGTTGCCCGCAACGAGGCCGTCGAGGTGCTGCTGTCGGCCGTGATGAGCCGTTCGACATAGGTCTTCACCTTATCGGCCGCGGTCGCGGTGAACTGTTCCCGCTTCAGGTCCAGTTCGACGCCCTGGATGAAAATGTAGCCGAGCGCAAACATCACGACGCTGGGTGCCAGCGTCTCTAGCGCCTTTAGCAGAAAGCGGCCTGCCCGTGAGCCGCTGGGCGCCGCAGGCGGCGGCTTGAGTGCCTTGGCAAGCTCCGAGATCGCCTGTGCAAGACGGCCGTCGTCTCCCGCCTCCCTCGGGCCGAGGCCACCGTTCTCCGCCGTCATGCATGCCTCCGCAAATGGCCGAGAAGCAACCCTTAATTGTCCGAACTATATCAGATCCTACTGGCAAAAGCTCGTCCGCCGAATGTCTGAGCAACTCCCGGTATCTAGCGGCGCACCGCTCGAATAGTCTGCTGAGGCGGGACGAAGCGTCCCGCCGCGTTTCGTGGGAGAAAGACGATGGGCAGCGTGCTGGGCATCGGCGGGGTTTTCTTCAAATGCCGTGACAGAACGGCCTTGGCCGACTGGTACCGGCGGCATCTGGATTTCAAGATCGGCGAATATGGCGGCACCGAGTTTCAGCCGGCGAATCTGCCCAGCGGCGCCTATTGCGTTTGGGGGCCGTTCGAGGTCGGTACGCATTATTTTGATCCGTCCGACAAGCCGTTCATGATCAACCTGATCGTGGACGACGTGGACGCGGTGCTGGCGCGAGCCGCCGGCGGCGGCGCAGAAATCGTCGGCGACATCGAGGACCACAGCTACGGCCGCTTCGGCTGGTTCGTGGACCCCGAGGGCAACAAGATCGAACTCTGGCAACCCGTGCCCTGAACCGGGCCCCGTGACTTGACAAAATGTAAGTTTCTACTTACCGTAAGCCATGCCTTACGATGAGGCGATATCAGCGCTGGCCGACGGGCGACGCAGGGCGATCTTCGAAAGCCTGCGCGGCGGTCCACGCACGGTACAGGAAATCGCGGGTACCCAGCCGGTCAGCCGGCCGGCGGTCTCCCAGCATCTGAAGGTGCTTGAGACGGCGGGCCTGGTGGAGGTCCGGCCGGAGGGCACCCGACGGTTTTACGGGATACGCCGACAGGGCCTGGTCGAGCTCAGGCGCTGGGTCGAGAGTTTCTGGGACGATGTTTTGGAAGGCTTTGCGGCGGAAGTGGAGCAACAGAAGGGAAAGCGTCATGGTCGAGCCGATCAACCGGACGATTGAGGTGTCGACGGACCCGAAAACGGCGTTCGCCATATTCACCGACAGAATGGCCAACTGGTGGCCGCTGGACACGAACTCCGTCTCGGCGATGTCCGGCGAAATCTCGCAATCGCTGGAAATCGAACCGCGCGTGGGCGGCCAACTGATCGAGACCAAGTCCAATGGCGAGCGGGAGATATGGGCGCGGGTCAAGGCGTTCGAGCCAGGCGAGCGGCTGGTACTGGCCTGGCATGTCATGGCGCCCGAGGACAAGGCGACGGAGGTGGAAATCCGCTTCACTGCCAACGGCAGCGGAACCCGGGTCGACCTTACCCACCGCGGCTGGGAGATCATGGGCGAGGACGGCGAGACAAACCGGGGCCACTACGAAAATGGATGGGTGCGCGTCTTCGAAGAATGTTTCGCCGGCGCCTGCGCCGCCTGAGAGCCGGTGCTGCGAAGGTTCTAGTGATCCTGCAGATGCGCCCCTGCGGCGTAATAGGCGCGGATGGCCTCGCGCATGCAATCGGCCTTCCGGTGTCTCTCGGCCAGGTCTTCCGACGCTGCCGCGCTCTGTGCCCGCAATTCCTGCTGGGCGGCTTCGAAGTCTACATTTACCAACCGCCTGTCCGCCAGCACCGCCTCGCCGGCGACCATTAGATCCGACACCCGCGCAGCCGTCATGCGCGCCAGCAACAACCTGGACAGGTCTGTCATCTCAAGAACGAGGTCCTCTGTGAGCGCGTTCAGGTCAATGACGGCGAAGTCGGCGGCCCGGCCCTTCTGCAAAACGCCGCGGTCTGAGGCACCATCGATTACCCGGGCGCCGCCGAGAAGGGCGGCGTCGAAAAGCTGTTCGACCGGCATCTCAGGTTCCAGGCCAGTTCCGCCCTGAAGCACATTTGCAAGCCGCAGCTCGCGCCACAGATCCTGGTCGTCGTCCAGACCGGTTCCATCGAGCCCGAATGCCACCTCGACCCCCTGGCGCAACAGCATCCCAAGCGGCGCGACGCCGGACCGAAGTCGCAGATTACTCGATGGATTCGAAACGACGGTGACGCCCCGCTCGGCCAGCATCGCGGCCTCCTCCTCCCGCAGCCAGACGCCGTGCGCGACCGCCAGCCGAGGCGTCAGCAGACCGATTTTATCGAAGAAGCGGAGGACGCCGTCGGGATAGACGTGGTCGAACCACTCCCGCTGGCGTTTCGATTCAAGCAGGTGCATGTGGACGCGCCGTTCGTTTTGGGCCGACGCCTCGGCGATCAGTTCCAGTGTCCGGTCCTGGCACCATTGCGGCCCCACCGGGCCGTACTGAACGCACACCATCGACGATTCGTGCGCCGCGGCGACCTCGTCGACCCGCGCGATCTGAACCTCCGCCGGCGCGTCCACCGGAATCGAAGATGAAAGCGCATTCCAGTCCGCGTCGCTCAGGAACGGCCGCAACGCCTCGGGCCCGCCATAGACCCAGCTGTTCCGGTCCAGAATCGGACAGGACAGGCCAAGACGGATCCCCACGTCTCTCGCGGCCCGGACCACGGCGGCGGTCTCTTCGACCATCCGGTCAGCCCGGTGTGAATTATGACAATGAATGGTGGCGCCGATGCCCGCGCGCGCCATGCGGCCGAATGCCACCAGCGTCTCCAGATAGGGATCAATCTGAGGGCGGAGGCCCCATCCGGCGATCCACGGTTCCAGCGCATCGTCCAGGACACCGAAATCGACCGGCCGCAACCCAAAGCCGTGATCGTGGGCGTTGACCAGGGCCGGCACCGCCAAGCGTCCTGTCCCGGCCCCGTCGGCAACGCCGCTTTCGATGGCAGCGATGCGGCTGTCCTCGACCGTAACCACGACGTCGTCTTCGGCGGGCCCGTGACCGGGCCGGGCGAGCATCCGTTCAAAGGCGTAGGTCCGGGTCACGCGGTTGCCTGCCCGGCCTCGAACGCCGCCAGCATGTCCGACAGCGCCTGGAGCATTGCCGCGACGGCCGGCGTCGGCCGCCGGTTTCGGGGCTGCAGCAGGACGAGTCGTAGCTCGGACAGGCGCTTTTCCCGCAAGGGCACGGCCACCACCTCGCCGCGCTCCAGCTCGCTGACGAATCCGATGGTCGTGTAGAACGCCACGCCCAGGCCGGCGCAGACCAGGCTTTTGGTCAATGTCAGATTGTTGGACACCAGCAGATGCCGGCTCGCGGTCTTGGCCTCGGCAAGCTCCACGTCCAGCAGGGTACGGATGGGCTGGGTGTCCTCCTGGAACAGGAGCGGATACTGGGCGCAATCCAGCAGGGTCGCCGACCGCTTGCCGGCCAGCGCATGGTCCGGCGCCACCATGGCCCGGATGGGGGTCGAGATGTCCGCCACCACTGTTACGCCCGCATGCTGTTCAATGTCGAAGGCGATCCCGATATCGACGTCGCCGTCGGCAACCAGCCCGGCCACCTGCCCCGGTCCGCAGGCGGTCACCGCGAACCGGACCGCCGGATTGTCGGCGTGAAAACGTCGGATCACACCCGGCAGCAGGTGAACCATCAGGCTGTCCAGGCTGGCGATCCGGACCAGGCCCGTGCGCACGCCCTGCAGGGCATCCAGCTCGGTACGCAACCGGTCGAATTCGTAGAGCGTCGAGCGGGCGTGGCGCAGCACCACTTCCCCGGCGGGAGTCAGACGCAATCCCGAGGGCACCCGCTCGAACAGTTCAAGGCCCAGCTCCTGCTCCAGTTTGATGATCTGGCGATTGACGGCCGAGGCAGCAACGTTGAGCTGCTTGGCCGCCTGACGAATTGAGCCGGCGCGGGCGACTTCGTCGAAATAACGCAGGATCGGCGCATGCATGGTCCCGTCGGGCGGCGTGTCAGGCCGGCACCCGGACCGGCCAGTCGGCCACCGCCGGGTGATCGAGATCGGTGCGCGTCTCGTCGCTCAGACCGCCCGGCGCGCCCCAGCCGGTGACGCTGTCGCCGAAGAAGTCGCGATTGATTTCGATGAACCGGCGCCAGCCCTTGGGCAGTTCGTCGGCGTCGAAAATCGCCTCGACAGGACAGATCGAAACGCAGAGGCCGCAATTAATGCACTCATCCGGGTGGATATAGAACATCCGCCCGCCCTCGTAGATGCAATCGACCGGACAGACGAGAGTGCAGTCGCCGTCCTTCACATCGATACAGGTCTCGCCGATCACAAAGGCCATGGCGGGTTTGTCCGATCAGCGGCCGCGCCAGACCGGCGGGCGCTTTTCCTGGAAGGCGCGCACACCTTCCTCGCCATCCTCGCTTACCAGCGCCTCGATGACGGCCGGAAGCTTCAGCGCCTGGGCATCGACCGGGCTCAGATGCGCGGTGCGTTGCACCGTCTGCTTGATCGCCCGCAGGCTCAAGGGCGCACATGCGAGCACCGCCTCCACCCAGCGGTCCACCGCCGCATCCAGCTCGTCCGCCGAAACGACCTCGTTCACCAGCCCCCAATCGGCGAGCCGGCCCGCGTTCACACGTCGACCGGTCAGCAGCATGCCCATCGCCAGGTTATGGGGGATCTTGCGGGGCAACCGTACCATGCCGCCGTCCAGCGGCAGGCGGCCGACCGTGGGTTCAGGCAGTCCCATCTGCGCCTCTTCGCAGGCAATCACGATGTCGCAGCCCAGCACCATCTCGAACCCGCCGCCCAGCGCAAAACCGTTTACCCGGGCGATCAGGGGCACGTCCAGCGTCTGCCTCAGCGCAATCCCACCAAACCCGTTGGTGCGTGGTTGCGCCCAGTATTCCAGGCCCGACGCGTCATCCCCTTTCATGTCGGCGCCGACGCAGAAGGCGCGGTCGCCGGCCCCGGTCAGCACCACACAACGGACGTCGCGGTCGTTCTCGATTTCCGTCCAGCATTCCAGCAGACGGCCTTCGGTCGCCGCATCGATGGCGTTGAGCCGGTCAGGCCGGTTGATCGTCAGCCGGGCCACATGGTTGGCGATTTGCAGGTCGGCGCTCACGCAACCTTCTCCGAGTGGCCCGACACCGGTTTGGCTTCGATCCCGAGCTCGCCGAGGATCTCGTCGTTGTGTTCGCCAAGCCGCGGCGGCAAATGACGAACATCGAGCGGTGAATCGGACATGGCGATCGGCGAACCCACCAACCGGATGGGGCCGGCCTCGCTGCGGCCCGCCTCGACGACCATGTTGTTGACTCGCGTCTGCTCGTCCGCCAGTGCATCAGTTAGCGTTTTGACCGGTGCGCAAAGTGTATCGACACCCTCGAGACGCCCGATCCAGTAGGCGGTGCTCTCTTGGGCGAACCGTTCACGGAACCGGGCCTGCAGTTCAGGCCGGTGCTCGCGCTGGCGGTCGAGTGTCGAGAACCTCTCTTCCTGCGACATGTCCTCGAAGCCCAGCGCCTCGCAGATGTCGCGCAGTGGGTTGGGCTTGAAGGCCCCGACCATAGTGACGGCGCCGTCGGTCGTCTCGAACACGCCAGTCAGGGGCATGGCGGCCCAGTTCAGCTCCTTGTCGCGCATCATACGCATGGCGGCTTCCTGCATCTGCATGGCAAGCATCGAGTCATACAGGCTAACGCCGACGCGCTGGCCTTCGCCGGTCTTTTCACGCTGCATCAGCGCCAGCAGGATGCCCTGTACCAGATGCATACCCGCTGAATAGTCGCAGAGCGCGGTGGGATAGATCGAGTGCGGGATCGATTCGTCGGCCCGGCGGTCCATCACGCCGCTCATGGCCTGAGCCAGCACGTCCTGGCCACCCTTGTGCACGTAGGGTCCCTCGGTACCGTAGCCGGTTCCTTCGGCAAAGATCAGCCGCGGATTGCGCGCCCTGAGCTCCTCGTAACCGAAGCCGATCCGGTCCATGACGCCCGGCCGGAAATTGTTTACCACCACGTCGGCGCGGTCGATCAGGCGAAGGACGGATTCTTTCGCGTCCGGGTCTTTCAGATCCAGCGCCAAGCTTTTCTTGTTCCGGTTGAGGGAACAGAAGACGGGGTTGTTCAGCCCGTCAGGATCATCGCCCAGAGACCAACGCGACAGGTCGCCGATCTTTTCCTTCTCGACCTTGATGACCTCAGCGCCATAGTCGGCCAGCATCTGCGTGCAGCAGGGACCCAGCATGACCTGGGTAAAGTCGATCACGCGGACGCCGTCCAGCGGCAGGGGTTTGGCATTGTTGTTTCCGTCGGTCATTCCGCAGCCTCCGCAGCAACCAGGGCATTGGGCGACGGCCGGTCGCCCGGATCCGCTCCCTGCGCCCTCATCTTCGTCTGGATTGTCGTCGCCTCGACCTCGCGCACGGTCACGCCCTCATCCAGGGCGATCACGGCCGCAACGCCCGCCGCTTCGCCCATCGCCATGCAGGGCGGGATCTCGCGGCTCAGCTTCTGCGCCTGCGGCGTCGCCGAATAGTGACGGCCGGCGACCAGCAGCTGGTCGATCTGTTGCGGCAGCATGGCGCGATAGGGCGTGTAATAGTCGCGGCCGCGGCAAACCGTGTCGTCAAAGTGCCGCCGCTGCATGATGTCTTCCTTGGTGACCACATACTCGCCTTCTAGCATCCGCGTCTGGCGCACGCCGGTCTGCGGGGCGAAGTCGACCACGTACGCGTTTTCGAAGCCCGGCAGGTTCTTGCGGGCGAACTCCAGCAGCTGCTCGATTCGGCGGCGGCCCTCGAGTTCGGCGCCGGTGAGATCGTCGACCTTGAGACCGTCGAGACCCGCCATGTGCGGACAGTTCAGCCAGACCACGCCCGGTAGCGGTGTCTTTAGCCACCAATAGTTCCAGCAGCCGCCGATGATGCGCTTGGCGTCCCGGTCCACGGTGCGGAACCGTTCGGGCGACTCGAATTCGAACCGGGTCGCCGCCTCCGTGTCGACGCCGCCCCAACGGGAGACCGTCGTCAGGATGTACGACCCTTCCTGGAACTTCGCGCCCGCCCCCGCCGCCACGTCGAGGTCGCCCGTCGTATCGACCACGATGTCGCCCAGGACGGCCTGTCGGCCCTCCTTTGTTTCGCACACGACACCCTTGATGGCGCCGTCCTCGACAAGAGCGGAGGAGAACCAACTGTGTGTCCGAAGCTTGACGCCCGAGTCCGCAACCATCTCGTACGAGGCGCGCTTGAAGCCGTCTGGATCGAACGCCGCGGCATAAACGATCGGGTGCGGCTTGGACTGGGTCCGGAAATCGAACACGCCCCAACGCGACCATTTGCGCCACATCTCTTCGCTCTGGCGCACGTCGAGCTGGCGGTCGGCCTCGTCCGGCACCACAGCCAGGCCCCACCTTTCCATGCGCTCGATGATCTCCATCCCGACCCCCTGGACGGTGACCTCGAGTTCGCAATGCATGTCGTCCAGCAGCAACACCATGCCGCCCGACGCCAAGCCGCCGAGATATGGGTAACGCTCGAGCAACGTGACACTGGCACCGTTGCGGGCGGCCGACACCGCCGCGGAAAGTCCAGCGGGACCGCCACCGACGACGACGACGTCGCTGCGGTCGACGACCCGGGCTTCGCGGGCGGCCTCCTTTATCGTTGCGGGTTCTGTCATCAATATCTCCAGTGAAAGGCAGAGGGTTCAGTGCACGGCGGGCGAGTTCCAGCGGATCGCCTTGCGTTCCGCAAACGTCACCAGGCTGAACAGGGTGACGGCCAAGCCGGCGCACAGGAAGACGGTGGCGTAAAGCAGCGGCGATCGGAAATTGTAGGTGGCCTCGATGATCAGCGCGCCAAGACCGAAGTTGGACCCGATCCACTCGCCGACGATCGCGCCGATGACGCAGGTGGTGCTGGCGATCTTCAGGGCCGCGAACAGGAACGGCAGCGAGCTCTGCAGACGCACCTTCCAGAAGACCTCTGGCTTGGTCGCCGACAGGACGCGCATCAGGTCCAGCATAGCCGGGCTGACAGCCTTGAGGCCGCGCACCATGTTGACCAGAGTCGGGAAAAAGCAGATCAGGCCCGCAATGACGATCTTCGGCGCATAGCCGTTCCCGAAGATCAGCACCAGGATCGGCGCGATCGCGATGATGGGGATCGTATTGATGAACACCGCGATCGGATAAAAGGCGCGCTCGGCCGTCCGGATATGGACGAACCAGACCGCCAACAGGATCGCGACCCCGTTTCCGGCGACGAAACCCAGCAGCGCTTCCATCAGCGTCGGCCAGAAATTCCTCAGGAGGATGTCGCCCTCCGTGCCGAAGGTCACGATGACGTCCAGCGGGCTCGGCGCGATGTAGGTCGGCACGCCGAACAGACTGACGACGGCCTGCCACAGCGCCAGAAGGCCAGCCGCCGCCAGGATCGCCGGCATCCGTTCCCGCCACGCGGCGCCGCGATCCTTTCGGACTGTGCGGGCGGCGCGATCGCTATCGGCTGTCGTGCTCGCCATCAGCAACTCTCCAGCAGCGTGCGCAGATGCGCGGTCACCTGCACGAACTCAAGGGTGTCCCGCATGGCCAGCCGGCGGGGGAAACCCAGTTCCACCTGGACCAGGTCCCGAACCCGGCCCGGTTGGGCTGCCAACACCAGGACCGACTGTCCCAGGAACGCGGCCTCCGGAATGGAATGGGTGACGAACATGATGGTGGTTCCCGTCTCCTCCCAGATCCGCAACAGTTCCTCGTTCAGCTTGTCGCGGGTGATCTCGTCCAGGGCACCGAACGGCTCGTCCATCAACAGAATGCGGGGCCGGCAGACCAGCGCCCGGGCGATCGCTACCCGCTGGCGCATGCCCCCGGACAGCTCGCCCGGCAGGGCCTGCTCACGCCCGGCCAAGCCCACGAGTTCCAGCAGCGCTTCGGGCTCGGCATGGGCCTTGCCGCCGCCGCCAACCTCCAGCGGCAGGCGCACATTGTCGATTGCCGTTCGCCAGGGAAGCAGGGTGGAGTCCTGGAAGACGAAGGCGAAGTCGCGCTCCAGGCGTGCCTGCTCCGGGGTGCGGCCATGCACCGAGATGGTGCCCTCCGCTGGCGGCACCAAGTCGGCAATGGCACGCAACAGCGTCGACTTCCCGCATCCCGACGGTCCCAGCATGGTGACCAGCCCGCCCTCCGGAATGGCGACCGAAACCTGTTCCAGCGCGGTGACGGGTCCGCTGTCGGTGTCGAAGCGAATGGTCAGATCGCGAATGTCTACCGCCGGCGCAGGCTGCACAGCCTGCGCCGGTGCAACCGCAGCAGCCATCTAACCGACTTTCTTCCGGATCTCCGCCGTGGCGTCCAGGATGGCCGTCGTCATCACGTCGTCGACGGTCGGGGTTTCGCCCTTGAACTGCCCGAGGCTGTCGTACGTCTCGACCTGGGCGGTCCAGTTCTGCGGGTTCATGGCGCCCCAGCCTTCAGTACCGGTGGTCTCATTGAAGCTGAATCCGAGCACCGGCCCGACCGCTTCGAGCTCGCTGGCCTTGTCCAGATTGGGATAGGCCTCGACCAGCATGGCGACCGCCTCTTCCGGGTTCTTCCGCGCGTACCCCCAGCCCATGGCCGAGCCGGTCAGGTAGCGGGTCAAAACGTCACTGTGTTCGGCCAGCATGTCGTCGGTCGTGTAATAGACGTTGGCGTAAAGCTGGATGCCCGTATCCCACAGCATCAGGTCGACGCGATCGTCGCCCAGGATCTTGAGCGCGTTGGTGTTGGTCATCCAGCCGGTCACCGCCTGGGCCTGCCCGGTCATGAGCTGGTTCATGTCGCTGCCCATGTTGACGACCTCGACCTGGTCCTCTGCGATCCCGTTCTTGGCCAGCAGCGCCCGCAACAGGATCTGGGCGGTCGGCTGTGTCGCGATGGTCTTTCCCACCATATCCTGCGGCGTGCGGATCGGATTGTTGGCCAGCGAGAAGTAGGTGAAAGGATGTTTCTGATAGCCCGCCGCGAACGCCTTGACCGGGATGCCGGCCGAGCGGGCCAACATCAGAGACGGGCTGGAAGAAAGTTGGCCGACGCCGGCGCGGCCGGCGGCCACGGTGCCGACGCCGTCGACATTCGGGCCGCCCGGTGTGATGTTCAGCTCGACCTTCTGCTCGGCGTAATAGCCCTTCGCCTTGGCAACCACCTCGCCGATGATGCCGTTGCTGGCGAGCCAGCCGAGTTGCATGTTGACGCTGTCGCCACCGGCGGCGCGCGCGGTGACCGAGATCATGCTGGGCACGGCAGTGGCAAGTCCAAGCCCCCCGGCGGTCTTGAGCAGGTCACGGCGATTGAATTGTCTGATGGTCATGGGTGCGTCCCCCTATCGACACGGCGCCCGGTTCGCGAATTCCGCGCGACCGGGACGTCCTTGATTGCTCCCTACGCAAACGGTGATGGTTAATGGTAGGCCCAAGGGGTGTCCGAATAAAGCGCAGAAATTCGCTGTATGCGTTGCCGGATTGGCAACGGATCGACATGCGGCTCTGTTCGTTCGGCGATTCAAGAACCTGCACGGCCCGTCCCGCTATGGAGTAATGTCCGCGACAAAGCGGGGCGTTTCCGCAGCCTTTCGGAGGGGAGAAACCCCATGGCAGACAAGACCATCCTGATCGTCGGAACCTACGACACCAAATCCGACGAACTTGCCTACATGCGCGCCTGCGTGGAGGGTCAGAACGGCCGGGCGTTGACCATGGATGTGAGCGTGCTGGGCGACCCGCCGCAGCCGGCGGATTATTCCAAGCACGACGTCGCGGCCGCAGCCGGGTCGAGCATCGAAGCGGTGATCGCGTCGGGCGACGAGAACTCGGCCATGACCATTATGGCAGCGGGCGCATCGGCGCTCGCGCGCCGCTTGTTCGACGAGGGACGCTTCGACGGGCTGATCGCGCTGGGCGGAACCATGGGCACCGACCTGGCGCTCGACGTCTGCGGCACCCTGCCGATGGGCGTACCGAAATACATCGTCTCAACCGTGGCCTTCTCGCCGCTGATCCCCGCCGACCGCCTGGCCGGCGACATCCAGATGATCCTGTGGGCGGGAGGCCTCTACGGCCTCAACTCCATCTGCAAGTCGTCGCTCAGCCAGGCGGCGGGGGCCGCCCTGGGCGCCGCCCGTGCGGTAGAGCCGCCCCGCCGCGACCGGCCGCTGGTCGGCATGACGTCGTTGGGCAAGTCATGTCTGCGTTACATGGTGGATCTGAAGCCGGCCCTGGAGGAGCGCGGCTTCGAGGTCGCCGTCTTCCACGCTACCGGCATGGGCGGCCGTGCCTTCGAGAGTTTCGCCGCCGAAGGCGCTTTTGCCGCGGTGATGGATTTCGCCATGCAGGAGCTTGGCAATCACGTCAACGGCTCGATCGTCTCCAGCGGCCCGGACCGGGTGGAGAATGCCGGTGCACGCGGCATCCCTCAGCTGATCGCGCCGGGTTCCATCGACCTGATCGACCTGCCGACCTGGCAACCGCTGCCCGAGGCCTACACCGACCGTCCCTATCACGCCCATAACCGGCTGATCGCCTCGGTGGCGGCCACGCCGGACGAGCGCCGCGCAACCGCCCGGGCGATGGGCGACAAGCTTGCCGCGGCCAAGGGGCCGGTTCACGTTATCCTGCCGATGCACGGCATCGAAGAATGGGACCGCGAGGGCGAGGACGCCCACGACCCGGAGGGCCTGGCTGCCTTTCTGGACGAGATGCAGTCGGCGATCCGACCGCCGGTGGAGATGACCCGGATTGACGCCCATATCAACGACCCGGCATTCGTGGACACCGCCCTTGCCGTCTTCGACCGCTGGGTCGCCCACGGGCTGATCAGGACGACGGTCTAGCGCCGCCCCCTCACCCGGCCTTGCTTCGCACGGCCGACCTCTCCCCCTCGGAAGGGGGAGAGGTTGTTTGTCAGCGACACGACAGGAATAAACCCTCTCCCCCTTCAGGGGGAGAGGGCAGGGTGAGGGGGTCGACGTTTCTGGAGTCCGAAGGATCCACCACACCTCTTCATAGCCTGCGTATGCGGCGAAAATTTGGACGAGCCCGCCGGCTACGCGCGACTCCCACCGATGCAGAGCGGAAGCTGTGGCAGCAGCTTCGCAATCGACAACTCGCCGGTCAAAAGTTTCGGCGACAGGTCCCGTTCGGCCCGTATGTCGTGGACTTCTACTGCCACGAGGCCCGCTTGGTCATCGAGGTCGATGGCAGCCAGCACGACTGTCAACAAGCTTATGACGAGCGCCGCACGGCCTTCCTACAAAGCCAAAGAATCCGCGTCATACGGTTCTGGAACAATGAGGTCCTTCTCAATATGGAAGGCGTGCTGACGGTCGTTCTCGACGCACTTCGGTGGGACCGCTACTAACCCCCTCACCCGGCCTCGCTGCGCTCGGCCGACCTCTCCCCCTCCCGAGGGGGAGAGGTAATATGTCAGCGACACGACAGGAATGAACCCTCTCCCCCTTCAGGGGGAGAGGGCAGGGTGAGGGGGTGGCGCCTACCTAGTCTCGATCGTCGACATCGAAGTTCTGGCCCAGCGCCGCAAGGTTTCCCGGCGCGTAGCCGTCGATTCCCGCCTCCATCCGGGCGATCGCCGACTTGTGGATGCGCGGTTTGACCGCCGGATCGATGTCGTCGTCCTTGGACACCCCGATCACCCGCGGGCTCATCTTGTAGTCGCCGGGCTTCTCCTTGTGCTTGTGCAGCACCCCCTGGCCCGACGGATTGGGCATCACCTCGTCGACCGCGGAGGGATGGAAGACCACGCCGTGCTCCTCGGCGCGGTTGAGCATGAAACGCAGTGTCGTATCCGCCAGGCGCCGCGGATCGTAGCCGCCGCCCACGTCGGCATGGACGCCCGCGAACCAGACCTCCTCGATGCGGGCCGGATCGTGGTTCATCAGCGACGGCACGAACGGATCGCGGTTTTCGTCGATGGCGACCAGGTGGTACGCCTTCTTGACGTTCGGCGCGACGGTGAGATCCCGGAACAGGTTGATCCGCTGAAACGGAATGCCGAACAGGTTGACCGGAATGCCGAAGGCGCCGACCGTGTCCCAGACGCCCATCACCTCGATGTCGACCGGCTGACGTTCGCCCTTGGCCGTGGAGTTGACGATCCGCCCCGACGCGTCCTTTTCGATGGTAAGGGCCTCGGGAATGCCCTCCTCGTGGATATGGTTGGCCAGCATGCGCGCGATCGCCGCGCCGCGGCTGAAGCCGAACAGGAAAATGCGGTCGCCGGGGCGGTAGTTCGTGACCAGGATCGCGTAGGCCTGGTCGCGGATCTGGAACGCGCCCCAGCCCAGCGCGCCGCCCAGCGTGCGGCCGAGAAAGCCGTGTTGCTCCTCGTTGCCGACGCCGCGCAAATAGCGCGCCATGTGAAAATCGTCGTCCCGGGTGACCGCTTTGTGCAGCCGCAGCACGTTGGTGATTCCCGATCCCTCCTCCTGGGCGTCCGACGGGTCGTTCCAGGTGCCATCGATGGAGATTATGAAGTTGCGTGGGCGCTCGACGATGCGATCGAGGTTGGTGAAGTAGGTCGTTTTTTCCCCCATGCTCAGCCTCCGTGGTGCGCAGCAACTGCGGTTGGGACCGGCTGCCCTTTGGGAGCGGGCCGATCCTGGTCATTCCGAATGTAGCGAAAATTCATGGTCGGGTCCGTTGCCGGTGAAGACCCTCGCCGACCGCGCCCCACCGGACTACAGGCTGTGACCAGGGTACATTCAACAGGCACGGGAAATACCGCCTATGGACGTCTGCCGATCGCGTCCGGCGTCCCGCGCCGCAAGAATAGCTAAACACGAATGACACACTGGCGTGTGAGAAATGTCACATGAAAGCCATCGTTCAATGTATGATTGTGGAGACAGCCAAAGCTTCCGACAACGCTTCTGGGAGGCCGAACGGGGGAGTGACGTTTTTCGCTGCGGCTCGTCAATGCGTATCAGTGGCCCGACAACGGCGCGCTGAACGCCCATAGAACGACTGACGGGATGCGGCGGGACACCTGCCTCATCGATCGACCCGGTGCGTTGCGGAGATCCCATCTGGAAGGAGGGTCCGCCCGTGCAGTCGACTCGCATTCAGCTCGCCATCTGGATCATCGTCGCCGCGTTCGCCTTCGGCGCCACGCCGGCCGACGCGCAGCGATCGCTCAGCCCCGCCTATGCGGCGACCGACGCCCCCTACACCGCCTCCGAACGGGCCGGACGGGAGATCTGGTTGTTCTCCACCGCGAACAACCATCGATTCTTCACCTACAGCTACCCGCAGCGGCTCGGCGCCGCGATCGACTGGTACAAGGTTCTGAACGCGGAAGGACACGACGACCGCTTCAAGGTTTGGGGCATCATCAACAACCCCGACTGCTGCGTCCCCGGCACCGAGAACTGTCCGGCCCAGAGCCTGGAAGAGACCTACGGTTTCGAATGGTGCCCGGGCGACGACGTATTGCTGCAGTTCGTCGGCCGAGAGGGCTATCACGAGCACGATCCGGCCTGCGACTTCGAGGACGCACCCTTCCAGACCGGCACGCCGCACGGCAGCGTCGACCAACGCCAGGATCCCTGTGACCTCTATTTCGGCACCTCGACCGGCGCCTTGGGCCTGCGCAAGTTTCCCAATCCGCGGTTCGATCGTGACAAGTGGATCGCGTTGAACGGGTCGGCGGCATCCTGGGACAACTACCGCAACCTCATGGCAGACGATCCCGAGGATCCGGACTCCCGAAATACGCGAATCTTCGACGCCTCGGTGGAGCCGCCCTTCATGATCGGCATGGCGTGCGGCGCCTGTCACATCGCGTACGACCCGCTGAACCCGCCGGAAGACCCTGCGAACCCCACCTGGGAGCAAATCAAGGGGCTGATCGGCAACCAGTACAGCCGTGTCTCGGAAATGCTGGCCTCGGGTCTGTCACGCTCGACGCTGGAGTTTCAGCTGATCGGCCGTGCGCGGCCCGGCGTCGTCGACACCTCGGCACTACCGATGGACTACGTCAACAATCCCGGCACCATGAACGCCATCATCAATTTCGGCACCCGGCCGCTACACGAGCACGACGTCACCAAATGGTATAGGGCGGCGAGCTGCCCGGCCGGCGCCGACGAACGGCAATGCTGGTGCGAACCCGGCCGCGACGGCAAGTGCTGGGAGCGGAAGCGCCAGACCATCATGGCGCCCAACGTGCTGAAAGGCGGCGAGGACAGCATTGGGTTCTCCGAGGCGATCCAGCGTGTTTATTTCAATATCGGCTCCTGCGCCGAGCAGTGCTGGTTGAATCACATTCCGGACATCCGGGCAGCCGATCCGACCCAGCGCAATCACGGCCAGACACCGTTTGAAATCGCCCAGTGCCGCCGCGACTGCGGATCGTTCCGGGCCATCGAGGACCGCCTGCAGGACCTGCTGGCTTTCTTCCTGACCGCCCGGCCAACCGACCTGCACGAGGCACGCGGCCTGGACAGCCGGCGGGACTTGGTGGTGCAGCTGGAAGAGGAGGAGGGCTACGGTACCGGCGCCGTCGATCGCGGCCGGCAAATCTTCGCCGCGACCTGCGCCCGCTGTCACTCCAGCCAGGAAGCGCCGTACGACAACACGGACTTTCACGCCACCGATCCCAACGACGACACGCTCCGGGTCGACTGGCTGGGCAACGACAAATCCATCCTGGCCTCGGAGGTGGGCACGCACTATTCACGATCGCTGCACTCCAACCACATGACCACGCGCGTCTGGGAGGAATACGCCTCGCATACCCTCAGGGGGCGCGACGCCGATCCCCAGGCGAAAGAGCTGATGAACGGGGGCGGCCGCGGCTATTACCGCAACATTTCGCTGCTCAGCGTGTGGGCGCACGCGCCGTTCATGCAGAACAACGCAATCGGGCCGGAGCTCTGCGGTTATCAGCCTCTCAGCCTGGCGGGCGGCGCTCAAGATGAGGACCAGTATTACGTCTCCCCCTACGTGGACGCCCAGGGCAACCCGCTCCCGTCGGACGAGGCGCCGGCCTGCTGGCCGTATGACGTCAGCGTCGAGGGCCGCTACGAGCTGTTCAAGGCCTCGATGGACTCCCTGCTCAATCCGGACAAGCGGGTCGACAAGAAGATGCTGCTGGACAGGGACGTGGTGTTCGACGTTGCGCCGCAGATGAACCTGATCGGCGATCTGACCGTGGGCATCAGCCTGCGGGCGCCGAAAGACACACCGGCGACAATGTTCAACAACCTGCGCTTCAAGGACCTGATCCAGGACCTGGCCCTGATGGCCACCGACGATGACGCGCTGGCCGAAAAGTACGAGGGCAGGCTCGACGACGCCCAGCTCGCCGAGCTGAAATCGGGGCTGCGCCGCATGGTGAGTCAGAACGGGTTGGGAGAAGGCTTGCGCCAGATCGACATGCGCTCGGTGAGCGACCCGACGATCCAGCAGTATTACAGCAACAGCTTCGCACACGTCGAGAACGCCGGTCATCGCTTCGGCGAAGACCTGTCCGACCAGCAGAAGTCGGATCTCATCGCATTCCTGGCGACGCTCTAGGACGGGAAAGGAGGACATCCCATGAACAAGCTTTTCATCCTTATCCCGGCCGCCGCCCTGTTGCTGGCGGGCTGCGAGCAAAGCGCCCGGGCGTTGGACATCCCCTTCGCACCAACCGCAGACAAGGCGCTGCAGGATCCCGACAATCCGCGCAAGACTTTCCGGGTCGACTTCGCCCGGGTGGAGCACGACTTCCCGCTCAGCCGCGAAGACCTGATGAAAATCACGCCGGAGAACGTCAAGGAACTCAGCCAGGAACAAGTCGACCAGATCTATGCCCGGCTGACCGCAGGTCCGATCCCCGACGGCGGCTATCGCGGCGACCTGTTCTTCCGCAAGGGCGACACGTTGCGCTCGCGGGTCGGCGAGATCGCCGGCGGGCTGAAGGGCGAGGTCGTCGACGTGAAGATCGAACTTCTGGAGAAGGTCGGCCGCACCCTGTGGAAGGGCAAACAGTTCGACCGCGACCAGATGGTGCTTAGGAATTACATCTCCGACGCGCCATTCCTGTTGCCGCTGCTGGGCGGCCATACGCGGGGTATCGAATCGACCAGGATTGACCGGACCGGTCCCCTGGCGCGGGTGTTCTCGCAGAACGAGGTCTGGCTCTTGTTCCCGGCCAAGCTCTATTGCGGTCAGAGCCTGCTGGACGGCCGGCGCGAAGCGGTGGTCATCGACTACGCCTTCAATGACGAGATCGAGGGCTATCGCGAGAAGCCGGACGCGCTCGTGGGGCGCAAGGGCCTCAGGATCCGGGACGAGATCCGCATGGTCCGGCCCGGCTTCTATCTCGGCAGGGCCTATGTGAACCGCATCTTCCTGCTCAACTTCACCCTCTACAATGACGAGGTCGCCGAGGCCGGCACGCCGCCCTTCCGGGCCGGCGCCGACATCGACGAAGACTGCTGGGTGGGCGAGCAGATCCGGCAAGCCGGGGTGCAATGAGGTTGATATGGGCGGCTCGCGCAACGCCGGCGGCAGACTGTTCCTGGCAACGGGACTGCTTCTCGCCGCGGTCATGCCGGCCGCCCCGGCCCCGGCGGATCCGGTGCTTGCGCTGGATCCGAATGCGCCGGGTCCGAGCCTGCCCCCGGAGGGACGCTCCTATTTCGACGAACTGTTCGAGGCTGGACCGGCAGCGGGCAGCCGTGCCGAGGCCATCTACGATCTGCCATTCCCCTTCGAGCGCCTGCTGGCCGCAGTCAACGACCGGATCGCGCCGGACGAGGTGCAGACTGCACTGATCCCGCTGGGCCGGTCGCTGCAGCGGTTCGCGGCCGACCCGCACTACTTCGCCTCGCCGCGGATCATTATGGCGGTTCCGCAAAGCGGCCCGGCCGGCACCGACCGTCCCTATTTGAAGGACCGCCTCTATATAGGGTACCAACCGGCCTCCGAGACCATCGAAGTAATCAGCTATAACGAGTCAGCCGGCCGCTTCGAATTCCAGAAGGTCGAGGACTACCGGGATGGCGCCCGCCCGCGGGTGGAATACGCAGAACGGTCGGTCTGCCTCACCTGCCACCAGGGCCACGCGCCGATCTTCCCGAACGCCCTGTGGAGCGAAACCAACGCCAACCCCGAGATTGCCGATCGGCTGGCTGCGCTCGGCAGCCGGTTCCACGGCGCACCGGTGAGCCAGGGCGTCGACGGGCTGGACGCCTTCGATCTGGCGACCAACCGGGCCAATCGGTTTGCCGTAGCCCAGCGTCTCTGGCGCGACGGCTGCGGCGACGCGGGAGACGGCGCCCGCCGCTGCCGGGCCGCCCTGTTGCTGGCGGCCCTTCAATTCCGGCTCGCCGGGGCCCGGAGCCACTGGCAAGCCGACGCCCCACCCGCGGTTCAGGCGGATTTTCACCACCGGAGCACGGCGCTTTGGCCGGACGGATTGTGGACGCCCGATCCCGACCTGCCCAACAGGGACCCGCTTACCAGGCTTGCGAAGGGAGTCGCCCCCGCGGACGTGATCGAACCGCTGGAACCGTTCGACCCGTCGGTGCCGCGCGCGGCGGTCCCGCTCTGGCAACCGGCGCTCGACCCGGCCGGAACCTTCACGGCGGCAGCGCGCGAGGTCGCCACCTTCTTCTCGACCGGCGACATCGCCTGGCTGGACCGGCACCTCGCCGCTAGCCGGCGCACCGCCGCCGCTTCGGTCGAGGTTCCCTGCCGCGTCCAGGCAATCGACCGCAAGGGCGGCGCCCGTGAGCTTCGCCTCCGCTGCAAAAAGAACCGGAGCAAGCTGGCCGTGGACGGCTACCTCACCGTGCGCGACGGACGCATCGCGGATGGCCGTATCCGGCGCCTCCGGGTGGGCGACCGGCCAGCCGTGCACCTGCTCGAGATCGCCGGCGACAGCACGATCGCCGGCGACCCCGTCAAACGATTGGAACTGGTTCTCAAAGAAGGCGCCGCGGGGCTTTCGGCCCGTACCATCGACGCGCTGGGCTTGTCGTCCCTGACAATCGCGAGCGAGCCGGACGGTTCGGCCCGGGCCTCGATCGCGGTGCTGAATGACATGCCGCTTCTGGCCGACGCGGTACAGCGCATGGCCCAGGGCGGTGCCGGCTCGCTGGAGGCCGGGCCGCTCCGGCGCCGCGCCCTGCTCGCCGACCTTCAAGCAGCGCTCGGCGGCGCCTGACGGCCGCGAGCGAACAAGAGAGGGAACCGACCCGTGAAGCCTGCTCTGAAAAAGATCCGCAAATGGTTCATCCGGCTGAGCGTCGCCGTGCTGGTCCTCGGAATCGTCGGCGGCCTTTACATGGCCTACCGGATCAACATCGACGAGGCGCAGGCATTCGACGACCCGGTGGAGCATTTCAAATACGGCTCCACGGGCGGCGACCGGAACTTCGGCATTCCCTACGTCGTCTGGCAGGCATTGCCGGTGCTGTTCCGCGACCACCTGCCGGAAGGACGCGAGGATCTCGGCTGGGCCGCTTTCGGCTTCGTCGAGGAATATGTCGAGGGCGACGACGGCACGCTGGTGCTCAAGAACGGCCGGCCCGTCGGCACCTCGATGCGCAACTATCAGGGCATCGAGCGCGTCTTCCTGAACTGCGCCGGCTGTCACGCCGGCACCGTGCGCACCAGCGCAAACGGAGAGGTGCATGTCTATGCCGGCATGCCCGCCAACCGGATCGACCTTCAGGCGTTCCAGGACTTCCTGATCGCTGTCGCCCTGGACGAGCGGTTCACGCCCGACAACTTCATGGCGCAGATCGACGACATGGATCTGGACGTGGATTTCATCAACCGGGCGGCCCTGCGTTTCTTTGGCATCTATGCGTTGCGCGAGCGCATTCTGACCATCCGTCACCGCTTCCGCTTTGCCGAGCACGAGCCGGCATTCGGACCGGGCCGGTTCGATACTTTCTCACCGGCCAAGGCGCTTCTGAACTGGCCGCTGGACCAGATCCCCGAGGATGAGCGTATCGGTGTGGTGGATTTTCCATCGATCTGGCTTCAGGCGCCGCGGGAAGGAATGAAGCTGCACTGGGACGGCAATAACACCAAGGTGCAGGAGCGCAACCGCAGCGCCGCCTTCGGCACCGGCGCCCTGCCCCCGCTGCTCGACCGCGAGTCCGTCCAGAAGATGGAAAACTGGCTGCTGACGGCGGAACCGCCGTCCTTCCAGGCCCTTTTCCCCGCCCATGTGGATCAGTCGCAGCTGGCGCTCGGCGCCCAGGTCTACCAAGAGGAATGCGCCGACTGCCACGGCCAGAACGGCCGCGACTTCTCCGGCGCCTATGTCGGCGAGGTGACACCGATCGACAAGATCGGAACCGACCGCGGCCGGCTGGACAACTACACGCTGGATCTCGCCTTAAATCAGAACGTGCTCTACGCCGAATACGGCGACGAGCGGTTCCAGAACTTCCGCAAGACCAACGGCTATGCCAATGCGCCGCTGGATGGGCTCTGGCTGCGCGCGCCTTACCTGCACAACGGGTCGGTGCCGACGCTGTGGGACTTGTTGCAGCCTGAAAGCCAGCGTCCTGCCGTCTTCTATCGCGGCTACGAGGTCTACGACCCGGTCAATATGGGTTTCGAATCCAGGCCGTCGGCGATCCCCGCCGAACGCCATGGCGAGTTGTTCTGTTTCCAAGTGCGCGACGGCGCCGGGTCCTGCGCGGTCGAGCCCGACAACAACGACGCCTGCCGGTTCGGCCGCTGCAGCGGAAACTGGAATGGCGGCCACGACTACGGCACCACCCTTCCCGACAGCGACAAGCGCGCGCTGGTGGAATACCTGAAAACCTTCTGACCGAGGAGGCCGTGATGGCCGAGGCGAAGCTGGAGAGCAAGTTCGATCACCCGAAGGACGGGATCCTGTCAAAGCTGTTTGGCGGCCGTTCCGGCTGGAAGATCTGTCTGGCGATCGTTCTGGCGCTCGTCGTCGTGGGCGGCATCTATGGCTACAACGCCTTCTTCCGGGAGGTGCCCCAGGAGGTCTGCGGCGACGTCGAGGAAGCCAACAAGGCATCGCTGTGCGCGTCGGACGCCGAGGAGAAGTTCAAATACGGCTCGTTGGGCTCGGAGGAGGACCGCGGCCTGCCCTATCCATTGTTCCACGTGCTGCCGCGGGCAATGCCGGACCTGCTGCCGGGGCCGGGCGGCTACCGCTCGCTGGGCATCCCCTGGGAACAAGGGCGCGAGCTGCCGGTCGGCTTTTCCAAGAAGGTCGTCGGCTTCCCGCGCATCACCCAGAACTGCGCCGTCTGTCACACATCGACCTACCGCACCAGCGTGGACGCGACGCCGGTCGTGGTGCCGACGGGCCCGTCGCACACCAGCAACGTCCAGGGATTTCTGGACTTCCTGGAGAAAGCCGGGCGCGACCCCCGCTTCTCGGCCGACGTGCTGATGCCGCAGATCGAGCAGAGCTTCGAGCTGTCGTTCCTGGAGAAACTGGCCTACCGCTACCTGATCATCCCGATCGCCCGGAAGCGGATCGTGGAACAGGCCGAGACCTTCGCCTGGATGCGGGCGCATGGCCGGCCCGACTGGGGTCCGGGGCGCGACGATCCCATGAACCTGACCAAGTTTTTCATGATCGAGATGGAGGATGACGGCACCACGGGCAACGCCGATTTCCCGTCGATTTGGAACATGAACCTGCGCGAGAACACTTCCATGAACTGGGCCGGCGAAACGCTGGACCCGCTGGCGGTGTTCATCGATTCCGCGCTGGGCCTGGGCGCACCGCCGGGCGAGCCCTTCATGGAGCAGATGCGCGAACTGCGTGAGTATCTGCGCGCCAAGCAGCCGCCGCCCTTCCCGTTCGACATCGACCAGACGCTCGCCGACGCAGGCAAGCCGGTCTTCGCCGAGCATTGCGGCGATTGCCATTCCGAAGGGGGCACTTATTTCGGCGGCGTCGTGCCCATCGACGAGATCGGCACCGACCGCGAGCGGTTCGACACCTGGCAGCAGGAGCACGCCGACGAGGTCAACCGCGTGGCGAAAGAAGAGATGGGCGTCGACCGCAAAGACATGATCAAGGATGTGGGTTACGCCAGCCAGCCGCTGGACGGCATCTGGCTGCGGGCGCCTTACCTGCACAACGGTTCCGTACCGGGCCTGCGCGACTTGCTGACCGAGCCCGACCGGCGGCCCAAGGTGTTCTATCGCGGCTGTGACCTCTACGACCCGGACGCCATGAGTTTCGTCTCAAGCGGTCCGTCCAAGGCCTGCCCGCGGGTGTTCATGCTGGACACGCGCGAGCGCGGCAACGGCAATGGCGGGCACACCTACGGCATCGAACTGAGCGCGGCCGAGAAAGACGCGCTGGTCGAATACATGAAGACGTTCTAGGGGCGATCCGGCCGCTGGGACGAAGGATACCGGCAGGCCTACTGCTCCCTACTTTTTGCCTCTCGTTCCGGCGAGCAGCAACGTCTCCACGAGGAGCACCAGTCCGACGATCACACCGATCAGTAAAAGATTTGTCATTGTCACATCACCTCCTGTGCGCAACCTCAGCCAAACTCGAACCCTTCGATGCAGGGCAGGCTGAACTCGACCGCAGCGCCCGAGACATCGGCCTCCGCCGCAATTTCAACTTCTCCGATGTCAGCGTTGAAGGAATCCGCGCCCGCATCTTCAAAGGCAGCAATGTCGTCGGCGCTCCGAATGTCCGGCATTCCAGACGCCGCAACGCCTTCTATGTCCATTGTGTATGTCAGCAAAACAAAGACCGCGAGCAAGATCGCGACGACTAAAACACTGTCCCACTCCACCATTGGTCCTGCTCCCCCTTCGCACAGATAACATGCGAAATCGACATTTAATGAGCAATGATCATTATATATAGCTTCTTTTTGAGCAATGTTCAATAGTTTTCTGTCGCTGGAAGGGGAACGCCTGCCGCGTGTGATCGCTGCACCGGCCTTCTTGCCTTCGGCCCAATTCCACACAGATCATGGTGAGATTGGGCGTTTCAGGCGCCCCCGGAACGTTATTGACTCGGTCTAACCGAACACAGGGAGGGAATCGCCGTGCTGAACCAACTACAGGAAACCTGGTGCTCGGAAAGCCAGTGGGACTTTGCGGACCTGAACGCGCTGGTCATCAATTGCACGCTCAAGCGGTCGCCGGAACCATCGCACACCGATGGCCTGGTCCGGATCGCCCGGGCGATCTTCGAGAAGAACAAGGTGACGGTGGACGAGATCCGCGCCGTCGATCACGACATCGCCTACGGTGTCTGGCCCGACATGACCGAGCACGGTTGGGACAAGGACGACTGGCCGCAGGTTTACGAGAAAGTAAAGGCCGCCGATATCCTGGTCATCACCACACCGATCTGGCTCGGCGAGAAGTCTTCCGTCTGCACCAAGGTGATCGAGCGGCTCTATGCGACGTCCGGCGATCTCAACGCGCATGGACAGTATGCCTATTACGGCAAGGTCGGCGGCTGTCTGGTCACCGGCAACGAGGATGGGGCGAAGCACTGTTCCATGAATATCCTCTACTCCCTCCAGCATCTCGGCTACACCATCCCGCCGCAGGCGGATGCGGGTTGGCTGGGCGAGGCCGGTCCGGGGCCGTCCTATCTGGATCCCGGGTCCGGCGGTCCGGAAAACGAGTTCACGAACCGCAACACCACCTTCATGACCTGGAACCTGATGCACCTAGCCCGTATGCTGAAGGATGCAGGCGGCGTGCCGGCCCATGGTAATCAGCGTTCGGCCTGGGAGGCGGGCTGCCGCTTCGACTATCCGAACCCGGACTATAGGTAAGAGGGGCGAAGAGACGACCGCGTTGCCGACACCGGCAGTTTCGCTAGCGGACCGTTGGCGTGAGAAGCCGCCTTGTTCGGCGTCAGTTGGAGTGATCGCGCATGAACGAGCAAATTAAAAGCAAAGCGTCTGATCTGTTGGTGGAGGCACTGGAGAACGAAGGTGTGGAGTACATCTTCGGGATCCCTGGAGAGGAGAACCTGGACTTCCTCGACAGCCTTTCACGGTCGCAGCAAATCAAGCTCATCCTGACGCGCCACGAACAGGCGGCTGGCTTCATGGCGGCGACCTACGGTCGCCTTACGGGTCAGACCGGTGTCTGTCTGTCCACCCTGGGACCGGGCGCCACGAACTTCTTCACGGCCGCCGCGTACGCCCAGCTGGGCGGCATGCCGATGCTGATGATCACGGGTCAGAAACCGATCAAACACTCCAAGCAAGGCCGCTTTCAGATCGTCAACATCGTCGAAGCCATGCGGCCGATGACGAAATTCGCCCATCAACTGGCGTCCGCCGACAACATCCCGTCGCGCGTGCGCGAAGCCTTCCGCCTGGCCGAGGAGGAAAAGCCAGGCGCCGTACTTCTGGAGTTGCCCGAAGACATCGCCGAGGAAGAGACCGACAGCCGGCCAATCACGCCCAGCCTCCATCGTCGCTCGGTGCCCGAGGAGAAAGCGGTGCGGGCCGCGGTCAAGCGCATTGAACAGGCACGGAGCCCCGTCCTCGTCGTCGGTGCCGGCGCCAACAGAAAAACCACCAGCCGCATGCTCAACCAGTTCATCGACAAGACGGGCATCCCGTTCGTCACGACCCAGCTGGGCAAGGGTGTGGTGGACGAACGGCATGAACGATTTCTTGGCAACGCGGCCCTGTCGGCGGGCGATTTCGTTCACCGCGCGATCGAAGCCGCCGATCTAATCATCAATGTGGGCCACGATGTCATCGAAAAACCACCCTTCTTCATGACCCAGGGCGGCGCGGAGGTGATCCACGTGAACTTCCGCTCCGCCGAGGTCGACCCGGTTTATTTTCCCCAGATCGAAGTGATCGGCGACGTCGCCAACGCGATCTGGCAGATCAAGCAGGACATCGTCCCCCAACCGACCTGGGACTTCACCCGGATGGTGACGGTTCGCGAAGCCGGCGAAGCCAACGTGAAGGAGGGCGCGGACGATACCAGGTTCCCGATCTATCCCCAGCATCTGGTGGCGCAGGTCCGCGACAGGATGCCCTCGGATGGAATCATCGCGCTCGACAACGGCGTCTACAAGATCTGGTTCGCCCGTAACTACAAGGCACATTTGCCGAACACGGTCCTGCTGGACAACGCCCTGGCAACCATGGGGGCCGGGCTGCCGTCGGCCATGGCCTCCCGTCTCGTCCACCCCGACAAGAAGATCATGGCGATCTGCGGTGATGGCGGGTTCATGATGAACAGCCAGGAGCTGGAAACCGCCGTCCGCTTCGGCATCCAACTGGTCGTGCTGATCCTGAATGACAGTTCCTACGGCATGATCCGCTGGAAGCAGCTCAACATGGGATTCAAGGACTGGGGCCTTGAATTCGGCAACCCGGACTTCGTGGCGTATGCCCAGAGCTACGGCGCAAACGGCTACCGGATCGAGAGCGCCGCACACCTTTCGGAGGTACTGGCGCATACGCTGGATGCGCCGGGCGTTCACGTGATCGACTGTCCGGTCGACTACTCGGAGAACGACCGCATCCTGAACGTCGAAATCAAAGAAAAGAGCGCGGCGATCTGAGGTATCCCTCGCGCCGCGCGCATTCGGTCCAGGAAAGGCCGGGAGGCATGACATGAGATACAAGCTGGTCGGGATCGCGGCGGCGGTTTTCTTGACGCTCCTATGTGGACGACTGCAGGCGCAGGAGGTGAAATCCGCGATCTTTGCCGGCGGCTGCTTTTGGTGCGTCGAATCCGATTTCGACCAGATACCCGGCGTGGTGGAAACCATCTCCGGCTATACCGGCGGGACGGCACCGAATCCCACCTACCGGCAGGTCACCGCCGGCGGCACCGGACACTACGAGGCGGTCGAGATCCGCTACGACCCGGCCCAGGTCAGCTACGAAACGCTGCTCATCGCGTTCTGGCGCTCCGTAGACCCCACCGATCCCGACGGTCAGTTCTGCGACCGCGGCGACTCCTACCGAACCGCGATTTTCGTCGCCACTGACGAGGAGCGGCGCCTGGCGGAATCCACCAGAGACGTCGCGGAGGCCGTGATCGGCGAACCGATCGTGACGCCGATCGTCGCAGCCGGGCCGTTCTTCCCGGCCGAGGACTATCACCAGGATTATTACAAAAAGAACCCGGCACGGTATCGCTACTATCGCTGGGCCTGCCAACGCAATCAGACGGTCGAGGAGATCTGGGGCGAGCAGGCCTACCAGGGCATCCCAGAACACGGTTGACGGCACGCGACCGGGACCTGGCGCAAGAGGCGAACGTATGTTCCGACAAACAGCTCTGTTTCCGGCGAAAATGCTCCTGCCCGCTGTGGTTTTGCTTCTTGCCCAGTGGTCCGCCGGCGCCGCGTTGGCCGCGGGCGACAAGGCCCGTTTCGAGATCGACGTCGCAATCACCTGGAGCACGGAGACGGCGCCGTTCGAGTTTCCGGACAATCCGCACATGTCCGGCCTGATCGGCGCCACCCACACCGCCCGATATGTCCTGTTCCGCGACGGTCACACCGCGTCGAGCGGGCTGGAACGGGTCGCCGAGAACGGCCGGACCGGCGTCCTGAAGGCAGAGTTCGACGAAGCCGCGCGGCGCGGCCGGGTCGGCACCGTCGTCGAGGGGCCGGGCTTGCAGCCTTCGCCCGGCAACATCCATACCGAGTTCGAGACCACAAAGGACCATCCCTACCTGTCGCTGGTCACGATGATCGCGCCAAGCCCCGACTGGTTCACCGGGGCTGCGGACATTCCGCTGACGAAAAACGGCGTCTGGATCGAAGAGGTTCAGGTTGTGCTGTGGGCCTGGGACGCCGGGACCGACAGTGGTAGTACGTACGACGCGAAGAATGCCGACACCCAGCCCAGGGAGTCGGTCCGGCTGCTGGCCAGCCCGCATTTCCTGCAGGCACGCAGCCTTGCCCCGGTCGGCGCGGTCCGGGTTCGTCGTCTTCAACCGTGAGTTCAAGGGCGGGAGCCTAGCTGGCGACGACAGCATCCCTCAATCGATCGAGTGCTGAATCGAGTTTCGCTCGCGTGCAGGCGATGTTGAGCCGCGCGAAGCCCTCCCCTTCGGTTCCGAAGGCCGGACCGCGGGTCACCGCCCATCCCGCCTCGTTTTTCAAGAAGTCTGTCAGGTCGTCCGGTTCGAGCCCCAAGCCCCTAAAGTCGAGCCACAGCAGGAACGTCCCTTCCGGTTCGATCATCTCGACATCGGGCACTTCCTCCAGGCGGCTCCTGACCAGGTCCACATTCCGTTCTAGATAGGCCATCACGGCGTCCAGCCACGGCTCGCCGTGCCTGTAGGCCGCCTCCATGGCGACACTGGCCATCGCGTTGTTTTTGTTGACCGTAAGCCGGCTGTTCTCGACTTGGAACGCGTTGCGCCTGTCGTCGTTTGTAATGACCGTAAAGGCCGAGCAGCAGGAGGCGATGTTGAAGCTTTTGGCCGGCGACAGACAGGTAATGCAGTTGTCGCCATATTCCGGTCCAAGCGACGCAAACGGCGTGTAGCGGTTGCCGGGAAACACGAGATCGCCATGCATCTCGTCCGAGACGACCAGCACGTCGTGGCGCGCGCAGATGTCTCCCAGCTTTCTCAACTCCTCTTCACGCCAGACCCGGCCGACCGGATTGTGCGGATTGCAGAGGAAGATCATCTTGGTTCGGGGATCAGAAGCCTTTCGGTCAAGGTCCTCGAAATCCATGCGGTAGCGCCCGTCCTCGAGAATCAGGGGGTTGGAGACGAGTGAGCGGTTGTTCTCCTTCAGGATGTCAAAGAAGTCGAAGAACACAGGCGGCTGGACGATAATCCCCTCACCTTCCCTGGTGAACAGCGAGGCGGCGATGGCAAGCGCGTTGAGGATGTTCGGGGCACGAAGGATGTGGCTCTCGGCAACCGTCCAGGCGTGACGGGACTCCAGCCAGTGACACAACGCCGGCATCAGACCATCGGGCACCGCCTCATAACCGAAAACACCATGGTCGAGCCGCTGCCGCATCGCCGCCCGCACGACAGGTGGCGCCTTGAAGTCCATGTCGGCCACGCCGGCGGCGAACAGGTCGGCGCCGTCGGCCCCAAGCACGCGTGGGTGGACCTTCAAGGCCGGCACGACCCGCCGGTCGATTTCCTCATCAAGGCCAAAGGGGTCAGGATTGTCGGTCACGCGGTCGATACTCCGGGAGCACCCGGCAGATCCGTTCCAATTACCGGCCTGCGCGGGTGAAACATCACCTGACCCGCCACTTCAGGAAGGTGCGCTCCGCTCTCGCGATGAGCCAGCTCACCGTAAGACCAATCACCGAAAGCAACGCCACGCCGGCGATGAGTTGGTCGGTCGCCATCAGGCTGCCCGCCAATAAGATGTAGGCGCCGATCCCGAACTCGGCGCCGATCATCTCGGCCGCTACCAGGAGCACGATGGCGATTGCGGCGGAGATCCGGAAACCCGGCAGGATCGCCGGCAGCGCCCCCGGCAGGATGATCTTGCGCACGATCGACAGCCAGCAGAGCCCGAAGGACTGGCCCATGCGGATCAGGCCGCGGTCCACATTGTCCACCCCGCCATAGGTGGCGACCACGGTTGGGAAGAACGTCCCGAACAGGATGGTCGCGACCTTCGAGCCTTCGCCGATCCCGAACCAGATGATGAAAAGCGGCAGCAGCGCGATCTTCGGGATCGGAAAGATGGCGGCGACCAGCGGCGCCAGGCCGGCGCGGGCGAGCGAAAACAGGCCGATCAGAAATCCCACGGCGACGCCCAGGATCGTGCCGAGAGTCCAGCCGACAATCAACCGATACAGGGATGCCTCCACATGTTTCCCGAGATTGCCCGACCGGGCGAGATCCATGAATGCAGTGAATGCCTCGGACGGCGCCGGCAGCACCAACGGGTGTATGACGCCGGTACGGCAGCCGATCTCCCAGATGGCGATGGCGGCGGCGAAGACCAGCGGCCCGACGATGCCGAGCGGTCTGGGCGTGAAACCGCCGCCGCGAAAGGCGACCGGACGGGTGTCGGACGGCAGGGTGGTGTCGCTAGGCATCGGAAAGCTCCCTGTCGGCGGCCAGCGCTTCCTCGCGCATGAGGCCCCAAAGCCTGTGCTGGACGGCGTCGAGCTCGGCGGTCTTGCTTTCGCGTTCCGCCAGCGGCGCTTCGATCGAGACGATCTCTCGGATCCGGCCGGGTCGGCGTGACAGCACCACCACCTTGTGGCCGAGCCGGACCGCCTCGGCCAGGTTGTGGGTGACATAGACGCCGGTAAAGGGCTCGCGCGTCCACAGATCCACCAGGTCGTCCATCAGCAGTTCGCGGGTCTGGCCGTCGAGCGCGGACAAGGGTTCGTCCATCAGCAGGACCGCCGGCCGGACGCTGAGCGCCCGAGCGATGCCGACGCGCTGTTTCATGCCGCCGGAAAGCTGGCGCGGCAGGGCGTCCCTGAACTCTGTGAGCTTGGTCCGCCCGAGCACGTCGTCGATGATCGCTTCGGCCGCGGCGCCGCGGATGCCGTGATCCTCCAGAACCAGGCTGACATTACCGGCGACGGTGCGCCAGGGCAGCAACGCGAAGTCCTGGAATATATAAGTCAGCGGGTTGAGAGAATCCGGCGGCGGGTCGCCCACCTGCAGGACCGCGCCTTCGCTTGGCCGCTCCAGTCCCCCAATGAGGCGCAGCAACGTGGACTTGCCGCAGCCCGACGGGCCGATGATGCAGACGACCTGGCCATGCTCTATGACCAGATCGATTTCGCTCAGGACCTCGACCTCGCCATAGCGGTGGGTGATCCGCTGGAGTTGCAGGTCCATGGCGCTTCTCCGCGGCGGGACGCCGGCGCCGTCAGCAGGCGCCGGCCGGCCCGGTCCACGTTCAGTAGGTCTCGACGTAGCTGTCGTCGACCAGCTGTTCGATCGTCACCGTCTTGGGCACCAGCCCCTCGTCCTGGAACCACGCGAGCTGCGCCTTGACGTTGGTCAGGTTGAGCTTGGCGCCTTCGTTCAGCCTCATGGCGCCGTTCTTGATCGAGGGCGCCGCCTTTTCGTAGGGCCGGTCTGCATAGACATATTTGTGGATCAGCTTGACCGTATCTTCGGTCGCCGCTGGATCAGCCGCCTGGTCGAGCATGACCGAGTCGAAGTCGGCGATACCGCGGGACAGCGCTTTCAGGAACCGCTCCACAAGATCCCGCCGGTTCGCGGCGTTATCCGCCGAGGTGAAGACCGTGGTCACCTGATAGTCCGGCGCGTAGTCGTTGACCCAGCCGATGATCTTGACCGCGCCTGCCTTGTCCAGGGCTTTGGCGATGTGGGGCGCGATGGCCCAGGAATCGATCTGTCCCGACTTGAGCGCCGCGATGATGGCGCCCACTTTCTGCAGCGGCTTGAGTTTGAGTTCGGAAACGTCGAAGCCTTCCTTCTGGGCGATGCGGGCCGCCATGTAGTGAAAGGACGAGCCGGTCTGGGTGATGCCGAAGGTATGGCCCGGCAACTTGTCCGGCGACGTCAGGCCCGCCTCGTAGGCGGCGTTGGAGACCAGGATGGCTGAGCCGTCGATACCCGGTTCCTCGTGCAGCACGCCGCCGATCACCTTGACCGCGCCCTTGTCGGCCAGGTTGATGAGGCCGCCGGTAATGGCGGTAACGCCGAAATCCACGTCGCCCGACGCGATTGCCACCGCCATGGGCTGAGCCGCCTGGAAGAACTTGAACTCAACCTCCAGCCCTTCCTCGGCGAAGTAGCCGCGCTCGTAGGCGATGAAGCTGGCCGAATGTGAGGTGAAACGCAGCGCGCCCACGGTGATCTTGTCGGCGGCCGTCGCCAGTGACGAAAGCGCGCCCACGGCCATCGCGGCTGCCGCCGCGCCCAGCAGCAATCGGCGGCACAGTGTATTCAGGCTCATACGTAACTCCTCCCTGAAATTCCGTGTTTTTCTTTGCCGGTCCCCTGTGCCCCAGGGGCCGTTGCGACTGTTACACCCTTCCCGCGCCGCGGCAATATCCCAGTCTCCCGAGGCCGAGTTGGTTTCGCGCGTTATTCAACGATCTCGAGAACCTCGACCGACAGATGGACCAGGCCCCTCTGATCGCGCGCGACATTCGCCGTAAGCCTGACCTTTGTATCCGTCCCGACAGGCCGTCCAGCCCAGACGGGTTCGGTGATCCTTACGTAGGTCTCGCCGGTGGGATCGCGAAAGGCGTAGTAGTCTTCTCGCAGATGAGCGACCACCCAGCCGGTAACGACCACCTTGGTCTCGACCGGCGCTATTCGCGCCTCCTCTACGGTCATGCCGATACCGGTTTGCGTGGGGCCGACGAATTGGGCCGGAGCGCGGGCGGCAAACAGGCCGGCCGCCATAAAAGTGGCCGCGGTCGCGAGCAACGCGCGCCGGCTGGGGGCGCTCGGCTTCATTATTCGCTCTCCTCATGCATGGGTAACCCGTGACGTATCCCCGTCACTCCACGATCTCCAGCGACTTTACCCAAAGATAGACGAGGCCGGAACGGTTGCGATCCACCTCGGCCAACAGCTGCACCGTGTTGTCCGGCGTAACCGGGCGTCCGGCCCAGACCCCATCGGGGATCTCGACCCGGATCTCCCCGGTACCGTCGCGGAATGTGTAGTACTCCTCCCGCAGGTGCGAGACGATCGAGCCCGTGACGACGACATAGCTGTCGATCGGAGCCGCGCTGGCCGCCTTGACCGACATGCTATTTCCGCTTGGCGTTGCGCCCTTGAACTGGGCGCCGGCCGGGCTCGCCGCCAGACCGATCACCGCGCCCGTCAGCGCCACCAGAAACGTGGCGAACCGCGCGTATCTTGCCAAAATCATCGATTTTCCCCCTGTTTGAAAACCTCTCCTTCAGCCGGTCGATCCAGCCTCAAAGGATAACGGTACCAAGCATTCTTATGACAGCCGGGCCCTTCGGGTCCACTGCCAGTCTCGGGCAAATCGACCCGTGACACCGAGGCGGTCTGACCTATATTGCGTGGCCTGGAGCGGCGGGCCCGTCCCGACCGACGGCCCGCTCCGCAGGAGACCGCGCCAACCATGGATTCGATCACCCAATTCGTCCTGGGCGCCGGAGTCGGCGCCGCCGTGTTCGGCCGCCATGTGGGTCCCCGCAAGGCGGTGCTGATCGGTGGGGTGCTTGGCACGGCGCCGGATCTGGACGTCATCATCCGGTTCGACGACGCGGTGGACAATTTCATCCTGCACCGGGGACCGAGCCACTCATTGATCGTGCAGGCAGTGGCCGCGCCGCTCTTCGGGGAGGCGCTGGTGCGGCTGTTCAGGGATCTGCGGGACAAAAGGCTGCTGACCTATGTCGGCGTCTACCTGATCTTCGCGACACACGCCGTGCTGGACGCCATGACCGTCTACGGCACAAGACTGTTCTGGCCGCTGTCGGAGGAACCGGTCGGGATCGGGTCGATCTTCATCGTCGATCCGATCTATACGCTGCCGTTGCTGGTGATCACGGTCTGGGCCCTGTTCCTGCGCCGTTGGACGGCGCGGTACGCAACGGCCGTGGCGGTGTGTCTGGGCTTGTCGACCGCCTATCTGGGTTGGGGACTGACAGCCCAGCAGATCGTGCAGGCCCGTGCCGAGCGGATTCTAGATGACGCGGGCCTGCGGACCGAGCGGATGATCGCCATCCCGACACCGTTCAATTCGATCTACTGGAAGGCCATTGCGATCGTCGGCGACCGCTACCTTAATCTCTACCTGCCGGTTGCCGGCCCGCCCGAGCGGGCCATTGCCTATAATCACCCGCGCGGAAACGGTCTGCTTGGATGTCTCGCCGACAGCGAGGCGGTCCAAAAACTCGCCTGGTTCAGCCGGGGTTTCTATCGGATCGACCGTCGCGACGACACGATCATGGTGTCAGATCTGCGCATGGGCCTAACGCCGAGCTACGTGTTCCAGTTCGTGGTCGCGGAAGAAAACGGCGGCGCCCTGCGGGAGGTGCCGCCGCGCCACGTACCCGGTCGGCGGCCGGCCCCGGGCGACTGGCCGTGGTTGTTCGGAAATATGGCGGGCGATGCCCTTGTGCGTCCGGCCGAACAGCAGGCCGTCATTCCGATCCAGACATTACCGCAAGTCGCGGCAGCGTCCGGAGTGACAACAGCCTGCTGACGGCTCGGCCCCCTGCAGGACCGGACCCTCTAGGTCCTGTTTTTTTGCCTCCACGCGGCTTATCGCGTTTGTCCTGTCCTCACGCGGCCGCGGGATGCCACCCGGCATCGGCCCAGAGCTCGCCGCTGACCGCCTGATTGGTGATCATGAAGCAGATGGCATCGGCGATTTCGTCCGGCCGGATGAGACGCTTGAGCTGGGTATCCGGCAGCACGTACTTCTGGACGTATTCCGGCCCCATGGCCCGAAGGATCGGGGTGTCCGTGAAACCGGGATGGATGACACTGCAGCGAACGCCGTGGAAGATTGCCTCTTTCATCAGCGTCGAAGCCGCCCCTTCAAGCGCCGCCTTGGTGGACGCGTAGGATATCTGGCCTTTGTTGCCTTGGGACGCAACGGAGCCGATGAACACGATCGCGCCTTCCATATCCTCGTCGGGTCCCCAACGCCTGAGGCCGCGGGCAAAGCGGCTTTCGGCGATGCGGGCGATCATCTCCATCGACCAGTAGATCGGCGCGACATAGTTCACTTCCGCAACCAGGCGAAACGATTCTTCCGGATAAACTTCCGCTTTACCGGTCTCTTTGTCGACCTTGACCGCCAATGCGTCCCGGACAATGCCGGCCGCCGGCACACAGATGTTAACGACACCCTGGGTCTCGCCAACCTCGTCGAACACGGCCCGGCGGAAACCGGTTTCCGTTGTGTCGCCGATATAGGCCTTCGCCACCTCGCGGCCGCAGAGGCTATTGATCCTGGCCGCGGCTTCCGTGGCCTCTTCATTGAGATCGACCATGGCCACATGCCGGGCTTGCCTGTTCGCCAGCTCGGTGCACAGCGCGTTGCCGATCCCGCTCGCGGCGCCAGTGATTACCGCAATCTTGTCCTTGATCTGCATGGTCTTCCTCTATGGGTTGGACTCCCGGCTACAGCCGACCGGCCGACGAGGGGCACGCTGCGGCGAGTCCGGGAATTGTGGAAAAACAACGCTCTATACCATAATTTGTGCATTGCAGCAAGATCTTTGTGCGTCGCAGCATACAATCGTGATCCGATTGTTGGTCGCCAGTCCGCACCCGACGGCGACGATCCGACGACCGGCTGGACATCAAGGCGGGATATGCCGTCGCAGGCTGTCGATTCCGCTTGTGACTCAGATCAATGGCGGTGAATCATGCTGTCTGCAGTATGAACGGCGGCAAATTCCAACGATCGCCGCTTGCAGGAACAACGGCACCCGGCCCGTTCGCGAGCCAGGTGGTCGATCGGGGCACATAGGCAGCTTTGCGGGCCGACAAAATAGGACCCGTGAAGCGGCTGGGGGTGCAGAGATGCACGAACTATCTATCTGCGAGAGCCTCGTCCGCACGCTGCGCGACGAGGCCGCGATCCATAGCTTTGATCGCGTCCGTTTGGTCCGTCTGGAGATCGGACCGCTGGCCGGCGTCGAGCCCGACGCGCTGCGGTTCAGCTTCGACGTGGCAGCCCGCGGCACGCTGGCCGAGGACGCCGCACTGGACATTGTCTCGGTTCCAGCGCAGGGAACCTGCAGTGCTTGCGGCCGGACGACGGCGGTGGAGCGTATTTACGATCCGTGTCCCGCGTGCGGCGGCGCGCCGCTGCGGCTTAGCGGCGGCACGGAACTCAGGATCAAGGAACTGGAGGTCGACTGATGTGTTCGGTTTGCGGCTGCGGCAAAGACGATGTCCGTGTGGAAGGTCACAACCATGCCGGCGCGGGCACGGCGGCGCACCACCATCACCACGATCACGAAGCTCTGCATGATCACCACCACCATGGCGATGGCGGCGTGCACGACTACGGGTCCGGACCCGCGGGCGGCCACGTGCATGGGATGAGCCAGGGTCGAATGATCCAGATCGAACAGGACATTCTGGCCAAGAACGACGCTTTTGCCGCCGCAAACCGTGACCGTCTGGAAACGCGCGGTGTGCTGGCGCTCAACCTGTTGTCCAGCCCCGGCTCGGGCAAGACGACACTGCTGGTGAAAACCATCGAAGCGCTGCAGCCGGACGTTTCCCTGGCCGTGATCGAGGGCGACCAGCAGACGGCGACCGACGCCGACCGGATCCGCGCGACGGGCACGCCGGCGATCCAGGTGAACACCGGCAAAGGTTGTCACCTGGACGCGCACATGGTCGGCCATGCACTCGATAACCTGGCGCCTGGGCCCGGCAGTGTCCTGATGATCGAGAATGTCGGAAACCTGGTTTGCCCGGCCGCCTTCGATCTTGGCGAGGCGTTCAAGGTCGTGATGCTGTCGGTTACCGAGGGTGAGGACAAGCCGCTGAAATATCCGGACATGTTCCATGCGGCCGACCTGATGCTGCTAAGCAAGACAGACCTGTTGCCGCATGTGGACTTCGACACCGCCCGTTGCGTCGAGCTGGCCCGCGGGATCAACCCGGCGCTCGAGATCCTGACGCTGTCGGCCCGGACCGGCGACGGCATGCCAGCCTGGCTCGACTGGATCAAGTCGGCGCACGGCCGCGTCAGGTGCAACCGGCCGTCGAGTGCGGCGGCGGAATAGCATTCGGAGTACCTCCCATGTGCCTAGCCGTTCCCGCCCGTGTCATTTCGCTCGACGAAAGCGCCCAGACCGCGGTCGTTGCACTCGCCAATGTGCGTAAGGAAATCTCGATTGCGCTCCTGGACGCGGTCGCGGTCGACGACTACGTGCTTTTGCACGTGGGTTACGCGATCAACAAGATCCGGCCGGAGGAAGCCGAACGGACGCTGACGCTGATGGAGGAGGCCGGCATCCTGGAGCAGGCGGAAGGACCGGCAGCATGAAATATATCGACGAGTTCCGCCGCGGCGACCTTGCCAAGAAACTCGCCGGCGTGATCGCCGAGGAGGCCGATCCGGACCGCGACTACAGCGTCATGGAGTTCTGCGGCGGCCACACCCACGCGATCTTCCGTTATGGCGTCCAGGACCTGATGCCACCCAACGTGCGCTTCGTGCACGGTCCGGGCTGTCCCGTCTGCGTCCTGCCGATCGGGCGGATCGACAATGCCATCGAACTCGCCGAGCGGCATGATGCCATCCTCTGCACCTACGGCGACATGATGCGGGTTCCGGCCGGCGCCCGCCGCAGCCTGCTGACCGCGAAGGCCGCCGGCGCCGACATCCGGATGATTTATTCCACCCAGGATGCCCTCAAGATCGCCCGAGCAAATCCCGACCGGGAGGTCGTGTTTTTCGCCATCGGCTTCGAGACCACGACGCCCCCGACCGCCGTCGCGCTCAAACAGGCCCGGGCAGAGCGGCTGGAAAATTTCAGCGTCTTTTGCAACCACGTGCTGACGCCGGCCGCGCTGAAACACATGCTGGACTCCGCCGGAACTGCAGACGGCGCGGTCGCCATCGACGGATTTCTGGGGCCGTCCCATGTGAGTTCGGTCATCGGCAGCCGGCCCTACGAGCCGTTCGCCGACACCTACCGGCGACCCGTGGTGATCGCAGGCTTCGAGCCGCTGGACGTGATGCAGTCGACGCTGATGGTGATCCGGCAGCTCAACCAGGGCCGGCACGAGGTGGAGAACCAGTACAGCCGGGTCGTCACCCGGGACGGCAATCCCGTTGCCAAAACGGTCATGGCCGAGGTGCTGGAGACCCGGCCGAGCTTCGAATGGCGCGGCCTTGGCGAGGTACCCGACAGCGCGCTTCGGATCCGCGACACCTTCGCCGATTTGGACGCAGAACGGCGCTTCGAGGTCACGCCCAGCCGGCAGCACGACGTGAAGGGTTGCGAATGTCCGGCGATCCTCCGAGGCGTCAAAAAACCCACGGACTGCAAGCTGTTCGGGACGGTCTGCACGCCCGATAATCCCATGGGCTCGTGCATGGTATCGTCCGAGGGCGCCTGCGCCGCCTACTGGACATTCGGCCGGTTTCGCCGGGAAGCTGCCGCGTGAACGTGCAACGCAGGCGCTATCCCGTCCGGCTGGACGTGCGGCGTGGAACGGTGGACCTCACCCATGGCGGCGGCGGCCGGGCCATGGCCCAGTTGATCGAGGAACTGTTCGTCCGGCATTTCGACAACGACCTGCTGCGCCGCGGCAACGACCAGGCCGTCTTCGAGGCGCCTCCAGGCCGTCTGGTGATGAGCACCGACGGACACGTCGTCTCGCCGCTCTTCTTTCCCGGCGGCGATATCGGCGCGCTTTCGGTCAACGGCACCATCAATGACGTCGCCATGGCCGGCGCGCGGCCGCTCTACCTGTCGGCCGGGTTCATCCTGGAGGAAGGATTTCCGCTCGCCGACCTCGACAGGATTGTCGCCAGCATGGCCGCGGCCGCTCACGCGGCCGACGTGCCGGTGGTCACGGGCGATACCAAGGTGGTCGAGAGCGGCAAGGGGGACGGTGTCTTCGTCACGACGACCGGGGTTGGTGTCGTGCCGGACGGCGTATTCATCTCGGGCGAGCAGGCGCGGCCCGGCGACGCGGTCCTGGTCAGCGGGAGTATCGGCGAACACGGCATCGCGGTCTTGTCGAAGCGGGAGAACCTGGAGTTCGAAACGGAGATCCGCTCGGACTGCGCCGCCCTGCACGGCCTGGTGTCGGCGATGGTTTCGGCCGTACCCGAGATCAACTGCCTGCGGGACCCGACAAGGGGCGGGCTGGCCACGACCCTGAACGAGCTGGCGCAGCAGTCCGGCGTCGGCATCCGGCTGTCGGAATCGGCCATCCCCGTCAAGCCGGACGTGGCGGCGGCCTGCGAACTGCTGGGGCTCGATCCGCTCTACGTCGCAAATGAGGGCAAGCTGGTGGCCATCTGCGCGCCGGAGCGGGCCGACCACTTGCTCGCCACCATGCGGTCGCACACGCTCGGCCGCGAAGCCGCGATCATCGGCGCTGTGATCGCCGACAAACATGCCTTTGTGCAGATGGAGACCGACTTCGGCGGCGAGCGCATCGTCGACTGGCTGTCGGGCGAACAGCTGCCGCGAATCTGCTGACCATGCGCACGGACCAGACCGGACCGGTTGAAGGCACCGTCATCCGCGTGCGCGGCCTGGTTCAGGGTGTTGGCTTTCGACCCACCGTCTGGCGCCTGGCGAACGATCTCGGCCTCAGCGGCGAGGTGTTCAATGACGGCAGCGGCGTCCTGATCCGGGCCTGGGGGCGCGGCGAGGCGTTGCGCGGGTTCGTGGAAAAGCTGGAGACCAATGCGCCGCCGCTTGCACGTATCGACGCCATCGAGACGAAGCCTTTGCGCGGCGAGGCACCACGCCCCGGTCTTCACATCGTCGACAGCGAGCAAGGCGCCGTTTTGACCGGCATCGTGCCGGACGCGGCCACCTGCCCGGCCTGCCTCGCAGATATCGTCGACCCCGACAACCGGCGGCACCGCTATCCGTTCACCAACTGCACCCATTGTGGCCCACGCCTGTCGATCGTCAAGGCGATCCCCTATGACAGGGCGAACACGGCCATGGCTTCGTTCGATCTCTGCGAGGCCTGCGCGGCGGAATACGCAAACCCGGCAGACCGGCGTTTTCACGCCCAGCCCAATGCTTGTCCTGAATGCGGTCCGCGCCTGTGGCTGGAAGACGATACAGGCGCGGCGATGGCGGGGCAGGACGGTACGGACGCGGTCGAGCGGGCCTGCACGCTGATCGAGGACGGCGCCATTATCGCCATCAAAGGAATCGGCGGGTTTCATCTGGCCTGTGACGCGACCGACATGGCAGCAGTTGCGCGGTTGCGCAAACGCAAGCGTCGCTTCGACAAGCCCTTCGCTCTGATGGCGCGGGACGCGGACACGATCCGGCGCTATGTCCAGGTGAGCGTACGTGAAGAGGCAGCTCTGTCGGACGCCGCAGCGCCGATCGTTGTGCTGGAACGCCGGCCGGACTGTCCGCAGTTGCCGACCGAAATTGCACCTGGACAGACCGGTCTTGGGTTCATTCTGCCTTATTCGCCGCTGCACCATCTCCTGACGCGCCGACTCGACCGGCCGATCGTGCTCACGTCCGGCAACCGAAGCGACGAACCGCAATGCGTCGCCAACGAAGACGCCCGGAAAAGGCTGCGGGATATCGCCGACGCCTGGCTCATGCACGACCGGGACATCGTCAATCGGCTCGATGATTCCGTCGTGCGGGTCGCCGCAGGCGCAACGCGTGTGATCCGCCGAGCCCGCGGCTACACGCCCGCACCGATCGGCCTGCCGGACGGGTTCGAATCCGCGTCGGGCGTGCTGGCCATGGGCGGGGAACTCAAAAACACCTTCTGCCTGATCAAGGATGGCCTGGCGACCCTGTCGCCGCATATCGGCGACCTGGAAGACCCGTCAACCCATCGCGATTACCGCCATGCGCTGTCGCTGTTCCGCCGGATCTACGACTTCGACCCGACGACGGTCGCCGTGGACGGTCATCCAGACTATCTCTCGACCCAGTGGGGACAAGCGTTGGCGGAAGAGACGGGCGCCGACATTGCCGAGGTCCAGCACCACCACGCCCACATTGCGGCTTGCCTGGCGGAGCACGGTGTGCCGCTAGGGGCGCCGCGCGTCCTCGGGATCGCACTTGACGGCCTGGGCTACGGCGCGGACGGGTCACTGTGGGGCGGCGAGTTCCTGGCGGCCGGCTATGCGGACTTCGATCGGCTCGCGCGTTTCGCGCCGGTGCCGCTGCTGGGTGGCGAACAAGCCATGCGAGAGCCCTGGCGCAACGCCTATTCCCATCTGTGCCAGTTCCTAGGATGGAAGAATGTGCGCAAGCGCTGGCCGGACCTGCCAATCGTCGACTTCCTGGCCGGCAAGCCTTTGGCCACGTTGGACGCCATGGTCCGCCAGGGCGTCAACGCGCCGCCCGCATCGTCGGCCGGCCGACTGTTCGACGCGGCCGCCGCTTCCATCGGGCTTTGCCGGGAATCGACGACCTACGAGGGTCAGGCCGCGATCGAGTTGGAGGCGTTGGCAGCGACCGTGCCGGATGTCGTGGAAGGTTACGGGTGTGACTTGACGGACGACACGCCGAGAACCCTCGGCTGGGCGCCGTTGTGGCGCGGCGTGCTCGACGACCTCGCCGGGGGAACCCGGGCCGCCGTGGTTTCGGCGCGCTTTCATCAGACCGTCATCGACGCCGTTTCCGAGACGGCGCTGGGACTTTGCAGGCAGGGCGGCCTGAAAAAGGCGGTCCTTTCGGGCGGCGTGTTCCAAAACCGCATTCTGCTGGAGGGTGTAACGTCCGCGCTCGAACGGCACGGGCTGGATGTGCTATCTCCACGGCAAGTGCCGGCGAACGATGGCGGTCTGTCGTTGGGCCAGGCGGCGATCGCGGCAGCCCGGCACGTCACGGCACTGCGCGAATAATAAGACAGAGTTGGGGTAGGTTTTGCTTTCGCTGTTGTTTCTGGGTCTTTTGATCGGCATGCGCCACGCGCTCGAAGCCGATCATGTGGCTGCCGTCGCAACGCTGGCGGCCCAGAGCCGTTCCACCGGCCGCGCGGTGCGCCTGGGTATCGTGTGGGGAGTCGGGCATACACTGACCCTGTTTGTTTTCGGATCTGCAGCCCTTCTGCTGGAGGCCGCCATCCCCACCGCGTTGGCGTTCTGGCTGGAGATGGTCGTGGCCGTCATGCTGATCCTTTTGGGGGCCGACGTGCTGCGGCGCTTGCTGCGTGACCGCATCCATTTTCATGTGCACCGGCACGGCCCCCACAACGTTCACCTGCACGCGCATTCGCACCGTGGCGAGCGGGCTCATGACCCGGAACGACACGACCACGACCATCCGACCGGTTTCCCCGTCCGAGCGCTTGTGGTCGGTCTGGTGCACGGGATGGCAGGGTCGGCGGCGCTGATTCTGCTGACCGTCAATACCGTCGGCGATCCTTGGTTGGGGCTGGCCTATATCGGGCTGTTCGGCATAGGCTCGAGCATCGGGATGGCGGCGCTGTCAATCGTGATCGCCGTCCCGCTGCACTATTCCGGCCATGGCCTGACATGGTTGCACAACAGCCTGCAGGCAATGCTCGGAATAGCGACGATCGCGCTGGGCGTTACGACGATTGTCACATCCGCTATGGTATGAGGCGGCTGTGCAGATGCGGCATCGCTGACGAACGATCCCGTCTGCGCGCCAAGAACAGGGGAAAGCGAAATGAAACGCCTTGACAGCAAGCTCGCGACGATCCGGACCGGCGACTACCAGCCGGGGGATTTCATCATCGCCGACGCCAAGGACGCCGACATGGGCGGTGGCGCGCCGGCGCCGGGTCCGCGGACCGACGGCAAGCCGGGCTTTAAGACACGGGCGGAGTACCTGGACGCCATGCGCCGGATGACGGCGTCCGACCTGGTGGACGTGATGCTGATGTCGGCATCGAACGCGGAAACGCTGGTGCAGGAGGGCATATTCGACAACAGTGCGGTCACGCCGGCCGTCCGGCTGAACGACGCCACGGACATCTGGAACATGCGGCACGGCGGCTACACCAGCCAGCCGGCACTCAACTTCGCCACGGCACGCCTGTCGAAGGTTAGGGAATTTGCCGATCTCGGCCTGTTCTCGGTCACGTTCACCAACGACAACCTGCGCGACGTCCACAATCTGGAGGCCTACGCGGCCTTCCGCGAGGCGGCCGATGGGGTCGGCATGCGGCATTTCCTGGAAGTTTTCAATCCGAACGTGGACATTGGCATTGCCGACGAAGACATCGGCTCGTATGTGACCGATTGCATCCTCAAGGCGCTGGCCGGCATCACCGCGTCGGACAGGCCGTTGTTTCTGAAAGTCGCCTACAACGGACCCCAGGCAATGTCCGATCTCGCCGGCTACGATCCGACCGGCCTGATCGTCGGCGTGCTGGGCGGCGGCAAGGGAACCACGCGCGACACGTTCGAGCTGGTGGATCAGGCGTCCCGCCATGGGGCGCGTGTGGCGTTGTTCGGCCGCAAGATCAACCTGGCGGAAGCGCCGGAGGTTTTGGTGTCGCTGATGCGGCGGGTGGTCGAAGGCGACATATCCCCGGAAGAGGCAGTGCGGCATTATCATAACGACCTGACCGCCGCCCACATCGAGCCACACCGGTCGCTGGAGGCCGATCTGGAGATCACGGAACCTGTCCTCAAGGCGGGTTGACGGGAACGGAACGTAGGAAGGAGCGCCAAAATATGAAACGGTCGGAAGTGAATGAAATCATCAAGAGCGGCGATGCGTTCATCCGCAGCTTCGGTTTCACCCTGCCTCCCTTCGCCTACTGGTCCCCGGACGATTTCCGGGGCCGGGCCGAAAAGGCGCCGCGGGTTGCCGAAGCCCAGCTCGGTTGGGACGTGACGGATTTCGGCCTCGGCCGCTTCAACCAGCTCGGCCTGCTGCTGTTCACCCTGCGCAACGGTCACGCCGAAGACCTGGCCCAGGGCGGCGGCATGGTCTATGCCGAAAAGCTGATGATCCTCAGGCGCGACCAAGTCTGTGTCATGCACCGGCACATGGTCAAAGCCGAGGACATTATCAATCGCGGCGGCGGCGTGCTGGCCATGCAGCTCTATGCGTCAGACGCCAGCGGCAAGCTGGACGAAACTGCCGACGTGGAAGTGATGTCCGACGGCGAGCTGAAGCATCTGCCGGCCGGCGGCGAACTGCGCCTGGCACCCGGCGAAAGCGTCACTCTGTTGCCGGGTATCTGGCACAGCTTCTGGGCCGAACAGGGCGATGTGCTTGCGGGTGAGGTCTCGACCGTCAATGACGATTTGACCGACAACGCTTTCAAGGACCCCATCGGCCGGTTTGCCGATATAGAGGAAGACGAGCCGCCGGTTCACCTGCTGGTGTCGGACTACGACACCTATCTCAAAGACGACGCAAAGGCGGCTGGAACCGGCTGACGAACCGGTCACACGCGCCGGCGGCGCCTACGGCATCGGCACGTCGGTGGTGAACTTGGGCACCTGGTAGCCCTTCTGCACCGCCGGCCGTTCGGCGATGGCGACGTACCAACGCTTGACGTTGGGAAAGTCGTTCAGGCTGATCGTCTGCCACTCGAAGCGTGAAATCCATGGCCAGGTGGCGATATCGGCGATCGAATAGTCGCCGGCGATGTATTCGTGGTCGGCGAGGCGTTTGTCGAGAACACCGTAGAGCCGGTGCGCTTCCTTCAAATAGCGCTGTTCGGCATATTCACTCTTGCCCTTGTTGAATTTCACGAAGTGATGCACCTGTCCCAGGAACGGGCCGGGGCCGCCCATCTGCCACATCAGCCATTCAATCGTCTTCCAGCGCGCCTTTTGCTCCGTGGGAAGCAACTTGCCGGTCTTTTCGGCCAGGTACATGAGAATTGCGCCCGACTCCATCATCGCAATTCCCGTATCGTGATCCACGATGGCGGGGATTTTGTTGTTGGGGCTGACTTCCAGAAACTCCGGCGCAAACTGGTCGTCCTGGGAGATGTTGATGGCATGCGCCGTGTAGGGCAGCCCCACCTCTTCCAGCATGATGGAGACCTTACGGCCGTTCGGAGTCGTCCAGGTATAGAGATCGATCATCCTTGCCTCGCTTTTTTGTTCGTTTCGATTGTTTCGTTCAGGCAGCCTCGCCCTGGGCACGCGCCGCGCTCAGGGACTGGGTCGGTGTCAAGGCCTCGGCGTCCACCACGAGCTCGATCAGGGCCGGCTTGCCGCTCGCCACCGCGCGCTGGAACGCATCGGCGAAGTCCGCGGTCCGGGTGACCTTTTCGCCATGGGCGCCCAGCGACTGCGCATAGAGCGGGAAGTCGACCGCGGGCAGGTCGGTGGCGATGACCCGCGCCGGGTAGGCCCGCTCCTGGTGCATGCGGATCGTGCCGAGCACCCCGTTATTGACGACCACGAAGATCACCGCCGCGCCCTGCTCCGCGGCCGTCGCCAGCTCCTGACCCAGCATCATGAAACATCCGTCGCCGGCGAAGCAGACGACCGTGCGCGCGGGCGCGGCGATCTTGGCGGCGATGGCCGCGGGAACGCTGTAGCCCATGGCGCCGCTGGTCGGCGCGATCTGGGTGCGGTAGGCCTTGTGCTGGAAGAAGCGGTGGACCCAGACCGTGTAGTTGCCGGCGCCTGCCGTCACGATGGCGTCATCGGGCAGCGTCGCGCTGAGATGAGCGACCACCTCGCCGAGATTGACGGCGCCCGGCACTTCCGTCGGCTTGATGTGGCCGAGATAGCTCTTGCGCGCCGCAGCCACCCGGTCGGCCCAGCGGCTGCCATCGACGGGCGGCATTGCCGCGGCGGCAGCGGCGAACTGGGGCATGCCGGAATTGATCGCCAGGTCCGGGTTGTAGACGCGGCCCAACTCCTCCGCGCCGGCATGCACATGCACCAGCGTCTGGGTGGGTTCCGGGATCTCGATCAGCGTATAGGCTTGGGTCGTCATCTCCCCCAGACGCGGACCGACGACCAGCAGCAGGTCGCTCTCCTTGATCGTCGCCACCAGCTGCGGGTTCGGCGCAATCGCGATGTCGCCGATGTAATTGTCGTGCCGGTTGTCAAAACAGTCCTGGCACCGCAACGATGCAGCAACCGGCAAACCGTTCGCCTCGGCGAACCGCATGATGTCGGCGACCGCATCCGCGGTCCAGGTGGATCCGCCGACGATCATGGCGGGACGCTCGGCCTTTTCAAGCAGCCCGCGCAACGCGGCCATGGAATCGGGACCCGGCGCCGCCTGGACCGGGATCGCCGGTCTCGCATCCGGGACGGCCGTCCGCGCGGCCAGCATATCCTCCGGCAGGGCCAGGACCACGGGGCCGGGGCGCCCGGACATGGCGACGTGGAAGGCGCGGCTGATGTATTCGGGAATGCGCTCAACGCTTTCGATCTGGGCCGCCCACTTCGCCATGCCGCCGAACATCTGGCGGTAGTCGATCTCCTGGAACGCCTCGCGATCGATCGTGGCGTGCTCCACCTGACCGATCAGATAGATCATCGGCGTCGAATCCTGGAACGCGGTGTGCACGCCACAAGACCCGTGGGTCGCGCCGGGACCGCGCGTCACCGCGCAGATACCCGGTTTGCCGGTCAACTTGCCGTACGCTTCGGCCATGTTGGAAGCGCCGCCTTCATGCCGGGTGGTGACAACCCTGATCGCATTTCTGTGCTGGTACAACCCATCCAGCAGCGCCAGGAAACTCTCGCCGGGCACACAGAAGATTGTATCAACACCCTGGATCCGGAGCTGGTCCGCCAGGATCTGACCACCCTGTCGTTCAGCGATCTGCTTCGCCATCTCGTCCATTCTCCCCTATGGCCCTTGGGACCGTGCACCGGCTTCATGGTCAATCGCGACGCACTGCCGTTGAGCCGCGACACTATAGAGAGTGGCGGACCAGCGGATGTTCAAAATTTCGCTGCCACCGCCATCAGTTTCCCGACACGCTGTCGATCCGACCGAACAGCCCGGCAAGCCTGTCCAGCACCGCCGCGGGCAGGGGCGGCCCGTTGATCGAGTCCATGTTCTCCTGCAGGTGCGCAACCTTGCCTGTGCCGGTCAGGACTACATGGATGCCTGTTTCGTGCCGACAGAACCGGTAGGCCGCCTCCGGCAGGCTCGCGGCCACCTCCGCGCCCGTCAGAAAACCCAGCGGCTCCGACCCGCCGACGGCGTCCGGGTCGATTAGTCCATCGGCGACCAGCCCTTCGATCAGCTCGACCAGCGCTTCGGGCTGGCTCAGCGCGCGGCGGACGGCGAACATGTTAAGGACGCCGATGCCCTGCGCCCGAGTCCGCTCCAGCACCCGCGCCCGGGCCGACGGATTGATCAGGTTGAAGCCGACCATGATCACGTCCCAGCAGTCGTCCTCGAGCGCCAGGTCCAGCATCTCGTGCCGAGTGTCATGAATGAACCGTTCGGTGAGACCGAAGAAGCGCACCTTGCCCTGGTCCCGGAGCCGCTCCAATGCCGGCACCAGTTCCGAGCGCGCCTGGTCGTACTGGTCCGGCATCACGCCGTGCAGGTGGAAGATGTCCACATAGTCCGTCCGCAACCGGCTCAAATTGTCTTCGAACGACTCGCAGAAACTATCCGCACTGTGCATGTCGTGACCGAGTTGCGGTGTACCGGGCTTCGTGACATGCAGCTTGGTGGACAGAACCACCCGGTCGCGGCGGCCAATCAGGGCTTCGCCGACGATCTCCTCGGTGCCGTAGATTGTCGCGGTGTCGACGAAGTCGATTCCGTAATCAAGGGCTGCGTGAATGACGGCGATCGAGTCGGCGCTGCTGGCGCCGTAGGACTGGCCCAGGCGGCTGTGGCCACCGCAACCGAGGCCGGCGACGCTCACCTCCAGCCCGGTCCGGCCGAGAACGGTTCTTTGCATGGGCGATTCCGTTTAGCGACCGCCAATTCTGATCCGGGCGAACGATAGCAGGTTGCAGGGATGGCTGTTCAACCGTTCGATCTCGTGCACCAATCAGCGGCGCCCAATAGTCCCGCATCGGCGCCCGCGATCGCCGGCTCGATGACGGGGACCGCCACGGCACCGTCGCTTGTCGCCGCGCCAACCACACGGTCGAGATAGCCGGCGGCGAGGCCGATGCTGCCGCCGAGCACGGCGATATCGATGTCGAGCACCATCTTGAGATTGACGATCAGGGTGGCGACCGCGCGTGCCGAGGTGGCGATCAGGTCGTCCAGTCGCCGATCCCCGGCGCATTGTTCGAAAACTTGCCTCGCGTTCATCGATGTGCCCAACAGTGCGCCCGCGCCGGCAGCGATAGCCGCGCCGGAGGCGATCGCTTCGACACAGCCGATACGGCCGCAGCCGCACGGTGGACCGTCGGCCACGCGCATATGACCGATATGACCGGCAAGACCGGTCGCGCCCTGCAGCAATCGTCCACCGACGACAAGGCCGCCGCCAACACCGGTGGAAACGGTGATAAAGGCCAGCGTCGCTTCTGTTTCCCTTCGGGCCCGATATTCGGCCCATGCCGCCGCGGCGGCGTCGTTCATCACCGAGATCCGTGTGTTTTCCGGGAGCCTGGCTGCCAGCGCGTCCACAATCGGGAAACCATCCCAGCGGTCCAGGGTGTTCCTGTTGACCGCGTAGATATGTCCGTCGCGATACACGCCGGTCGCCGCGACAGCCAATATTTCGGTCTGGTCCAGCCAGTCCGCGATGTTCGCCGCCAGTTGCGCGACGATAGCGGACGGATCGTGCGCAGGGGTTGCCTGTTCACGTCGCTCGACGACAACGCCATCGGCCACCAACGCCGCGGCCGTTTTCGTCCCGCCGATATCGGCTGCAATGCAGCGGTTCACGGGCGCCCGCCGTCTACGGCCCGACGAACCGCTTCATCGAACCAGCCGGTAATGTGTTCGATCCGGGTTATTGCCGAGCCGACGGTGACCGCCCAGGCACCGCAGGTGATGGCGCGCGCGGCGTCCGCGGGGGTTCGCATTCTGCCTTCCGCCATGACGCGCAGACCGGCCTGGCTCATGGCTTCGATTAACGCGAAATCGGGCCCGTCCGGGACCGGCCCACCGGTATACCCGGCCAACGTCGTCCCAACGATCTGGCAGCCGAGGTCCGAGGCCCTGACACCGTCATCCAAAGTGGCGCAGTCGGCCATCACCAGTGTACCGGCTTGCGCCGCCTGTCCGAACAGCGCATTGAGCGGCACCGGTCGCGGACGTTGGGTGCCGTCGACTGCAACGATATGGGCGCCGGCTTCGATGAGTTCCTGCACGTCGGCTTCAAACGGCGTGATCCGTATGTCGCTGTCCGGGAGTTGCCGCTTCACGATACCGATGACCGGCGCATCCACCGACTGCCGCACCAGAGAGACCCGCCGGGCACCTTCGATTCGAAGTCCTGCCGCACCGGCTGTGTGTGCAGCCGCCGCCATGGCAACCACAAAGTCATCGCGGTCGGTGGGTCCGTCGGGCACCGGCTGGCAAGAAACGATCAGGCCGCCTGCAAGCCGGTTCAGGATGTCGTCGTCGCGCTGCATAAATCTCCTGACGGTCGATGCGGAACCCGGCGTCCCGGCAATTCCTGCTTTGCCAACTGAGGCGCCCGGTAATACCAATAGATAGGCCCGTTGAACATGGGAACCCCGGGCACAGATTGGATGGACGGCTTCATGAGTGACCACCGGCTGACGGGCGATCAGACGCTGGCGCGTTCCTTTCGTGAGGACGGATTCGTCTGCATCCCCGGCTTTCTGGACGCCGGCACGATTGGCCGGGTCCTTGAACGGATAACCGCAATTCGAGACGGTTCAATTGAGGGCATCCCTGAATCGATGATCTATTTCGAGGACCGGGAGGACCCGTCGACGCTGAAACAGATCCAGCAGCTGTTCCGGTGGGATCCGCTTTTCCACGAACTGATGTTCGAAAGCGCCCCGATGCGACTTGCGCAGGCCCTGCTGCAGGACCAACCGGTCGGCCGCAACATGCAGTACTTCAACAAACCGCCGCAAGTGGGACAGGCGACGCCGGCGCATCAGGACGGTTTCTATTTCATGCTCGAGCCGCCCGAAGCGGTGACCATGTGGCTGGCGCTGGAACCGGTCGACGAAGAGAACGGTTGCGTGCGTTACCTGAGGGGATCGCATCGCGAAGGCGTCCTGCCTCACCGCCGTACCGAGACACTCGGTTTTTCCCAGGCGGTTGTCGGCTATGAGGCCCTACGGGCGCGGTACGACGAAGTCGCGCTGCCTGCGGCACCCGGGACCCTGCTGGCGCACCATGCCCTCACCATCCACCGGGCAGACGGTAACCGGTCCGCGACGCGTAAGCGCCAGGCGCTGGGTTTCATCTATTACGCGGCCAGCGCCCGCGAGGACCGCGACAGGCACGACGCCTATCAGAAGGCGCTGGCCGCCGATCTGGCCGCAGCCGGCAAGATCTAAACGCCCCGACTTAAGCCGGGGACAACAAATCGAGCAGAGTCAGCGCGACGACCCGGGTCGCTTTGTGCAGGTCGTCCAGTGGCAGCCGCTCGTCGGCCCTATGGGCGTTCGCCTCCTGGATCGTGTGAGGCCCGGCGCCGTAAAGCACCGTCGGAACGCCGGCGGCCGTATAATGCCGGGCGTCGGTGTAGAGCGGGACGCCCTTCGCTTCGACCGGCTCGCCCACGACCGCAGAGGCGTGCTCGCACAACAGCGCGGTCAACCGCTCACCGCCGGGCAACGGCATCAATGGTTCGGCCAGCAGTATTTGCCGTACCGTCACCGTGGCATCAGGAAAGGCCTTCGCCGCGTCGCCAATGAGCTCGCGCAGTTCGCCTTCGACCGCATCGGCCTTTTCCTCGGGGATCATGCGCCGGTCCAGGCGGAAAGTGACCCTGTCGGGGACAACATTGGTGTTGATGCCACCTTCGATCAGGCCGATCGTGCATTGCGGACTGCCGATTCCCGGTATCTCCGAGACCCGGTCTGCAAGCCCTTTGCGCCACGCGTAGATTGCCGCAATGATCGTCGAGGCGGCTTCCAGCGCATCGACGCCGGTATAGGGCATGGCCGCGTGGGCCGACCGGCCATCGACCTGCACCTCCAGGTGCAGGCAACCGTTGTGCGCCGTCGTGACGCCATAGGAGAAGCCCGCCCCGATGGACAGGTCGGGTTTCGAAATGCCCTCGGCGACAAGCCATCGGGGGCCGATCACCCCGCCCACCTCCTCGTCATAGGTAAAGTGCAGCTCGACGCAACCGCCAAGCGAGGCCCCTTGATTCGCGGCCTCCCGCAACGCCAGCAGGGCAAAGGCGTAGGTGGCAAAGTCGGACTTGGACACCGCGACGCCGCGCCCGTACATCCAGCCGTCTACGACGACCGCACCGTATGGATCCTTGGTCCAGCCTTCGCCGGGCGGCACGACGTCGCCATGGGCATTGAGCGCGATCACCGGCCCGTCGCCGAACCGTTGCCGGACGACCAGATTGGTCGCGCTGATCATACCGTTTTCCTGGACCTCTGCGTCGGGCACGGGGTGACGTTCGACGTCGAATCCCAGTGCCTCAAGCAGTTCGGCCGCCTTTTCCGCGTGCGCACGGCAGTCGCCGGGCGGATTGTCGGACGGCACCTTCACCAGTTCGGCCAGAAAACGAGTCTGCGCCTCCCGTTCCCCATCCAGAAACGCCCTTATTGCATCGCCTGGTTCCGCCATGGGTTCGCCCCCTTCTTGTTCACGTTTGCCCGGAAACGGCGGCCGGGTCGAAGTGTTCCAGGAAGTCCAGGAACACACGGGCCGCCACGTCTGCATCCTCGGCAGTGATCGACTCCAGCGGGTTGTGACTGATGCCGGCGCCGCAGCGCACGAACAGCATCGACATCGGGCAAAGGGATGCCAGCGCCATGGCGTCGTGGCCGGCGCCACTGGGCAGGCGCAGCGGCCGGATGCTCTGCCGTTCGATGGACGCTTCGAGACCGGCCATCAGACCTTCGTCGCAGGCGGCGGCGTTCTCTTCATAGAGCTTCTGTATGGTCGACATCAGGCCGCGCCGCGCCGCGATCTCCTCCAGCGTGGTCTGTATTTCGGCGATCGCCCGCTCGCGGAGCCCGTCGTCGGGTGCCCTTATGTCCAGCGTGAATTCGACCCGGCCGGGGATCACGTTGACCGCCCCCGGCTGCGCGTCGAACCGGCCGACAGTGGCGACGAGGCCAGGATCGGCCGCGCCTCGGCGTTCGATGGCAAGCGCCATCTCGGACGCTCCGGCCAGAGCATCCCGCCGGAGCTGCATCGGTACCGTGCCGGCGTGGCCAGCCATGCCGTCGACCGTAATGCCGAACCGGCTCGCCCCGTTGATCGCGGTCACGACACCGACCGGTAGCTCTTCGGATTCGAGCACCGGGCCCTGTTCGATATGGACTTCGATGAAAGCCGCTACTTTGCTGGGGTCCCGCGCCTCGGACCCGATGGCGTGCGGATCGCAGCCGAAATCAAGCAGGGCTTCGGCCATGGACGTGCCGTCCGCATCCGTCAGCGCCAGCGCGGCCGGATCGAACGTCCCGGCAATCGTGCGCGACCCTGACAGGGTGGAAGGAAACCGCACCCCCTCCTCATCCCCGAACGCGATCACCTCGATGGCAAACGGAAGGCGCCGGCCGCCGGCGTTGAGTTCGGCGATGCAGGCAACTGGCAGCGCCACGCCCAGATTGCCGTCATAGGCGCCGGCATCCCGGACCGTGTCGATGTGGGAGCCGGTCAACAGCACCGGCGCATCCGACGTCAAACCTTCATATCGGCCGACGACGTTGCCGATCGCATCCACCCGTGCCTGCATGCCGGCCGCCCCCATGGCCGCCATGACGGCGTCGGCGCAGGCCCGGTGTTCGGCGCTGAGAAACACGCGCGTCAGCTTGTCCGCTTCCTCGCTGAAGCGCGCCCAGTCTTCCACCGTCTTTTTGATGTTCTGCCCTAGCATCGCGACCGCATCCATTACCCGATCAAAGACATTGCCCCATGCTCGCACGGGGCGCATCCTCTATTTGCCGAGATGGCTTGAACGAGTCGGCCGAGGTCCGGTTCGCCTGAGTGTTCCCCTGGTAGGACTTGCGACCTCGTCGGCTTCCGCCAAAGCCGCAAATGCGCCACGCACCTGTCGTTGCGTGCACGCCGCACACCTACGCCATTGCAGGTGGAGGCTGAGTACACCTACAATCACGATATCAACAGCCCTTCGCCGAGACGAGGAGGCGGCCGCTCGAACGGCCAAAAAGGGGAAGCGACATAACGGTGGGGCCATGTCTGGGGAGGACGACACATGGCTGACACCACGAGCAGTACCACCGGGGGCCTGACGCGGCTCCAGGATCCCAACTACACGCCACCAATGGCGCAAGCGATCCCGCTAGGCATTCAGCACATCCTGGCGATGTTCGCCAGCAACGTTACGCCGCCCCTGATCATCGCCAGCGTGGCCGGCCTCATGGTCGGCGATAAGGTCTATATGATCCAGATGGCGATGGTGTTCGCCGGACTCGCGACCCTGATCCAGACTGTCGGATTGGGTCCGGTCGGCGCCCGACTGCCAATTGTCCAGGGCACCAGCTTTGCCTTCGTGCCGATCATGATTCCCATCGCCAAGACGGCCGGCGTGGCCGCTGTTTTCGGCGGCGTCGTGATTGGCGGCATCTTCCATTTCCTGTTGGGATTCGTGATCGGTCGGATCCGGGGCTGGCTGCCGCCCCTTGTGACCGGGGTGGTGGTGCTGACCATCGGCCTGGCGCTGATCCCTGTGGGCATCCGATATGCCGCGGGCGGTGTGCCGCTGGTTGGCAAACCGGAATTCGGCACCCTGACGCACTGGTCCCTGGCCCTGATCGTCATATTCGTCACGCTTGGGGTGAAATTCTTCTCCCGCGGAATCCTGAGCGCCGCCGGCGTGCTGATCGGCCTCATCGCCGGTTACGTCGTCGCCATCATCATGGGCATGGTCGATTTCGGCCGGATTGCCGACGCGGCCTGGTTCACGCTGCCGCAACCCATGAAGCTCGGTTTCGAGATCAACGCCGCCGCCGTCATCGGCATGTGCCTGATGGCGCTCGTGAGCGCGATCGAAACCGTGGGCGACATCTCCGGCATCACCAAGGGCGGCGCGGGCCGCGAAGCCACCGATAAGGAGATCGCCGGCGGCACCTTTGCCGATGGTCTCGGCACCGCCATCGCCGGTCTGTTCGGCGCCCTGCCCAACACCTCGTTCTCGCAGAATGTCGGCCTGATCGCCATGACCGGCGTCATGAGCCGTCACGTGGTCACCATCGGTGCCATCTTCCTGCTGATCGCAGGCCTGGTTCCAAAGGTAGGCGCGGCGATCGCCGCCATGCCGATCGCGGTGCTCGGCGGTGGCGTGATCGTGATGTTCGGGATGGTGGCGAGCGCCGGCCTGCGTATGCTGGGCGATGTCAACATGAACCGCCGGAACATGGTGATCATCGCGCTTTCACTGGCAATTGGCCTTGGATTGCAGGCCGTGCCCGAGGCGGTGCAGCACATGCCCGGATGGTCGAAGCCCTTGATCACGTCCGGTATTCTGCCGGCGGCGTTCATCGCCATCGTGTTGAACCTCCTGCTGCCAGAGGAACTGGAACTGGACGCCTGACACGCCTGTCACCGTCCGGCCAATTGGACTTGTCGGCCGCCAGCCTTCATGCTGGCGGCCTTCAAGGGAGGTAAATCCCGATGGAAACGGTCATTTGGGAATGGACCGATCTTGCGGTCCGATGGCTGCACGCGATCGCCGGCATCGCCTGGATCGGCAGCTCGTTCTATTTCGTCCACCTGGATCTCAGCCTGAAACAGCGGGAGGGACTGCCGAAAGGCGCGGCCGGCGAGACCTGGCAAGTCCATGGCGGCGGCTTTTACAACATGGTGAAGTACCTGGTAGCGCCGTCGCGCATGCCCGACCAGCTTACCTGGTTCAAGTGGGAGGCCTACACAACCTGGCTCTCCGGCATCGCGCTCCTGATCCTTGTCTATTACATGGCGGCCGATCTCTATTTGATCGACGTCGAGGTACTGGAGCTCTCACCGATGGCCGCTGTCGCGATCAGCGTCGTCGGTCTGGCCGCCGGCTGGGTCGTCTACGACCTGCTGTGCCGGTCGCCGCTGGGCAACAACGATGTACATTTGGCCGCGGTCGGGTTCGTTTATCTGGTGGCGCTGGCCTATGGTTTCACGCTGGTCTTCAGCGGCCGCGGCGCCTTTATGCAGATGGGCGCCCTGATCGGCACGATGATGGTGGCAAACGTGTTCGTCATCATCATTCCCAACCAGCGCAAGGTAGTGAAAGCCTTGATCGCCGGGGACTCGCCCGACCCGGCACTCGGCCGGCAGGCCAAGCAGCGCTCGCTGCACAACAACTACCTCACCCTGCCGGTGATCTATGTGATGATCGGCAACCATTACCCGCTCGCTTTCGCAAGCAAATGGAGCTGGCTGATGCTGGCGATCGTCCTGGTGATGGGCGCGCTGATCCGGCACTTCTTTAACACCAAACACAAGGGCGAAAAGGGGCCATGGTGGACCTGGGCCGCCGCCGTCGCCGGGTTCCTGGTGATCATCTGGCTGAGCACGCTGCAGCCACCGGCGTCGGAAGAGGCGGCTGCACCTGCCGAGTTCGATGTCGCGGAGGTCGAGAATGTCATCCTCTCCCGCTGCAGCATGTGCCATGCGGCCGAGCCGCTGTGGGAGGGAATCACGGTGCCGCCGAAGGGGGTGCTGCTGGAAACGCCCGACCAGATCAGGGCCCAGGCGCGGGCCATCGACCTCCAGGTGGTTCGTTCGCGGGCCATGCCGCCGGGCAACATCACCTATATCGAACCCGAGGAGCGCCAGATCCTGGCGCACTGGATCGCGGCCGGCGCGCCGGCCTGGTAGCATCGCGCGAGGACGGATTCAGTCGAGGAGGGAAATCG
>Ga0066187_1000004_pt1 | contig 117290 bp, 94 predicted proteins | sample WorMetexBAHAMAS1_FD_58706 | JGI IMG/M metagenome (GOLD analysis project Ga0066187, IMG submission 58706) | Marine gutless worms symbiont microbial communities from Max Planck institute for Marine Microbiology, Germany - Inanidrilus exumae... | ecosystem: Host-associated > Annelida > Digestive...
TGAGCCATCACATCCAGTCCCCATTTTTCATGGATATCCAGTATCATGCTGGTTTCAACCCCGTACCCGATGGGAAACGGTATTTTTTCGAATATTTCCCGGTATCCGGCATACTCCCCGGACAGGGGTTGAAGGATCTGGGTCAACTCGGGGAAGAAGAGGGAGAACAGGGGTCTGATCACCAGCTCCGTCACCCTTCCGCCCCCTGTTGGCCGCATTCTGCTTTTGCCCACTGCGATGGGTCTGTCGTAGAAGGCTTTGGTGTATTTGACGGTGTCCGTCATGAGCAGGGGGCCGAGAAGTCCATGGGCAAACCGATGGTGGATGTTCTTGATGTCGGCATCCAGATAGATGATGATATCGCCCCTGGTGATGAACAGCGCTTTCCAAAGATTCTCCCCCTTGCCCTTGAACGGTTCCAATTCCGGCAGGATTTGATCCGCCCTGTAGACGTCGGCACCGAAGGTCCGTGCGATCTCCCGGGTCCTGTCGGACGAACCGGAATCGACGACCACGATTTCGTCCAGAAGGGGAAAGCGCGTCATCAGCTCCGACCGCATGATGATAATTTCCTTGGCGATGGTTTTCTCTTCGTTCAGCGTTGGAAGGCACAGGGAGATGGTCAGGTTTTTTTTCTTCTTTTCCCTGACAAGGCGATTTAAATCCTTGAAATCGGTGTAATGAAATGTGTTGGTTTCAAGCCAGCTTTTTTCCATCACAAACTCCGTTGTCGATCGCCATGAGCGTTGCGACAACCTGTGCGATTCCCTTGGACATGGGCCCGATCTCGATGCTCGCGTTGTCCAGGTGATGGCGCTTGCCCCTGCTGATTCCCAGGGTAACCGCCGGAATATTCCTCGAAAGAAAAATCGACAACTCCGACTCGCAGTGGAAGCTGATCGGTTTGATGTCCAGTCGTCTTAGGATCTCTCCGGCACTTTTGACCAGGGGATGGTTGTACTTCAAACGGGATGCCCGGACGTTGCTGACGGTTTTGATGTCCAGGTTCACTTCATACTCGTGGCTGATCCCCTCCACAATGTCCCGGATGTCGGCGAATATGGGTTTGACCATCTTGCCGGCAGTACTTTGAATCTCAAGACCCAGCTTCGCCTCAAGGGCAATGTCGCCATGTTTGGAGCCCCCTGACATCTTTCCGAATATGATCCGGGAACGGGGGCGCTGGGGAAGCCTGAGCTCCAGAATCCGATTGATCACCTCGTTGAGGACGAGGATCGCGTTGGGCTTGAATTTCTGCTCCAATCCCGACTGGGGGATGACATTGCATTCGATTTCGGCCCGGATCATGCCGTCCGAGTAATAATTGAGCCTTCCAAGTTCCACGCCCTCCACGCAGACCGCTCCCCGAATGGGGGTGGACCAGGTTTTAAGCAGATGCCGGATCCCCCGTAAATTTCCCCTGCCGATGGATTGGATCACACCGGCCAGTACGATGTCGGATTGAAATCGCAGATGGAGCTTTCTGAAGATTTCGGGCAGGGATAACAGCACACCGATACCGGCCGAATTGTCGGTGATCCCCCGGCCCGTTATGGAATCGGCTCCGATGGAATAATGGTACTCATTGTCCGATAAAGAGATGGTATCCAGATGAGCCACCACGAAAATCGGCGGCTTTGTGTCCGATTTTCCACGGATGATTCCGATGGGATTTCGATACCCGTCCGTGGTGCACTCGTCCACCCGCAGTTCCGCCATCCTTTCGAGAAACACCCGGATCCGTCTTTTTTCCCTGAATGTGGGGGACGGGACCTGCCCCACCAGGACGATGTTGGTAATGACCGTTTCCCGGATGGCGTCCACGGCCGCCACGATCTCCGGTAATTGGTCCAGGTAGTCATGCATAGGGCGACCTCTCTTCAAACATACTACACCCAACAGAAGGTTTCGGTCAATGTTTCTTTAAGCTTCCGGCAGCGGTGAGCCTGCCCGACGGTTCCTATTTCCGGCGATATGGCACGAAGGTTGAAAAAGAGAAAATAACTATAATATCAAGTGTTTAGTATCTTTTAAAAATAATACTAATTGCCTATCTATAAAAATAAGTTGGTCTTGACCGTATCAGTCAATGCCTTGGTTTAAGATCTTCTCATCACTATAAAATGGGGAGGTTTTATAGACTTACGAACTTTTCAGAGTCAGTTTTCAGATGAATCGATTTTCCGCAAATCAATTGAGATCGTTCGATGGCCGGAAGGGCGAATTTGCCTCATTGCCAAAACGATTCATCAACTGTTAATTGATGGATTCCTCGAACTCATTGTTTCAACGCATCCGCAAATATCTGAAAGAAAAAAAGTATTACAGTTGAGGTAAGTGCAGGTTCTGAAACCAAATCAATTTTCCCGATCATATGGAACACCGTCCGCCGCAGGTGCCACTGCCCTGCCGATGAGCCCGGTGAGCACGACCATGGTGATGATGTAGGGAAGCATTCCGAGGAACTGATAGGGGATATGGACCCCCATGACCTGGAGTTTGATCTGGGTGGCGTCGGCAAAGCCGAACAGCATGGCGCCGCTAAAAGCCCCGAAGGGGCACCATTTGCCGAAGATCATGGCGGCCAGGGCGATGAAACCCTTTCCGTTGGTCATGATCTCCTGGAAGGTGCCCACGGTTTCAAGGGAAAACCAGGCCCCGCCCAGTCCCGCGATCATGCCGCCGGCCACCACGTTGACATAGCGGATCTTAAATACATTGATCCCAAGGGCATCGGCGGCCTTGGGATGCTCGCCCACGGTTCGGGTTCGCAGCCCCCAGCGGGTATAGAAAATCAGGATATGGACGATGATCAGCAGCAACACCATGGTGTAAACCATGGGCTGGTGGTGGAAGAGGACCTTCCCGACAACGGGGATTTGGGAAAGGAAGGGGACGTCCATCACCGGGAAGGTTCCCGGGTTGTCCAGCGGGCTGTTGATCAGCAGGGCCCGCCGGATAAATCCGGTAATGCCCACGGCCAGAATATTCACCACGGTCCCGCTGACAATCTGGTCCACCTTGAAGGTGATGGACAGCACCGCGTGAAGAAGGGCCATCAGGCCCCCTGCAAGGACGGCGGCGACAAGTCCGGCCCACAGGCTCTGGAAGTAGAGGGAAAAGGCGAACCCGATGCAGGCGGCGGTGAGCATCATCCCCTCGATGGCGATATTTACGACCCCGCACCGTTCGCACATGATGCCGGCCAGGGCGCCCAGGCCGATGGGCGTGGCCAGGCGGAGGCTCTGGTTGGCCAGCCCGATGACGTCGTATTGGCGAACGGTTCCGATCCATAGCAGAATGCTCTTCAACACGAGAAGAAAAAGAAGGGCGGACATCAGGTTAAGGAGCAAACTTCTCTTTTCGGACAAAAATGCGCATCCGATGCCTGCGACCAGCATGAATGCTCCGGTTAAATTGAATATCATGGGTGCGGGTAGCACCAGGCGGCCCAGTTTCTGGAACCTGAGCTTGGAGACCGTTCCTTCCGGAAAAATTAAAAGTCCCAGAATCAGAAGAGAAAGCCCTGCCATCACATAGAGTATGGCCATTTTATGGGGCCGATATTTGATGCTAAACCGGGATACCATGGGAATCAGCTCCCCCAACCCCTGGAAAAGATGGCGGCTGTTTTTCCCTTTTTAGGAAGGCGATAGATCCACCGAACAATGGGATCCGCCGCGATGAACACGATCACAAGCGCCTGGATGACGTTGATCAGGTCGATGGAGACCCCGACCCGAAGCTGCATGAGGCCGGCTCCGTTCCGCAGCCCGCCCCACAGGAGCGCGGCGGGAAAAACGGCGATGGGGTTGGACCGCGCCAGGAAGGCGACGGCGATGGCGTCGTACCCGTACCCGCTGGAGAACGCCGCCGGAAGGTTGTGCTTGAGACCCAGCACCTCTCCGGCACCCGCAAGGCCGGCCAGCCCGCCGGCAACCGCCATGACCAGGACGATGTTCCAGGACACGTTCATGCCCGCATACCGGGCCGCATTGGGATTGATGCCGGTGGCCCGGATTTCGAAGCCCGATTTGGATCGGTAAACAAAGAGATACACCACAAAAACCATGGCGATGGCGATCACCACGCCGGCATGAATGCGGTAATCAGTTCCGAATATTTTCGAAAGCTCCGCTGTTTTCTGAATGTAGGGGGTCCGGTCCACTGTCGCGGCGGGATCTCGGATCATCTTCTTGACGACGAAATCCACCAGCTTGACGCCGATGTAATTCATCATGATGGTGTTGATCACCTCATGCCCGCCGAACTTCGCCTTGAGGTACCCGGGGATTGCCCCCCACAGGCATCCGCCCACTATGCCGGCCCCGATGCAAAGGGGCAGGTGCACATAGCCGGGAAGCCCGGTCAGCGCGTATCCGACGATCACCGAAAAAAGCGCTCCTAAATAAAACTGGCCCTCCGCGCCGATATTAAACAGGCCGCATTGGAACCCGATGGCCACCGAAAGGCCGGTCAAAATGTACGGGGCAGCGGCGGTAAAGGTGTCGGCGATGGCCGTTTTCGAACCCAGCATCCCCTGGAAAAGTCCCTTGTAGGCCTCGTAGACGCTGGCCCCGCTGGCCCAGATGAGCACCGCGCCGATCACAAGGGCGCTGAACACGGCCAGAAACGGGATGGCCACTTCGGCAAGTTGCCCCTTCCAAGCGTCCCCTATTTTGCTTCGGGTCTTTTTCAAAACCGCCCCGCCACCCTATGCGATCTGCTTTCGTTTTTCATGCCGCATCTTCCGAAATGCCGGCGATCCACATCCCCACCGTGTTCAGGTCGACCTGTTCAGCAGGGGCGGAATTGATGATCTTTCCCTTGTACATGACCGAAATCCGATCGGACAAAGCGAAAATTTCGTCGAGCTCAGCGGAGACCAGCAGCACGGCGCATCCCCGGTTTCGCAATCGGATGATCTTTTCATGTATGAACGCGGCAGATCCCACATCCAGCCCGCGGGTCGGGTGTGCCGCGATCAGGAATTTAACCTTTCGGGCAAACTCCCGTGCCACCACCATCTTTTGCTGGTTTCCGCCCGAAAGCGTTCCAGCGGCCCTATAGATGTCCGGTGTCTTGATGTCAAAGGCCTTAACGATTTTCATCGCGTGTCTGCGGACGGCTTTATGCCTGATGAACAGGTGACCGGAAAATTCCTTTTTTCGGTAGGCGTTCAAAACCAGGTTGTCCGCAACGGAAAAGAGGTCCACCATGCCGTGGGTCTGGCGGTCTTCGGGGATGTGGGAGACCCCCGCCTTTATCACTTCCCCCGGCGGAGCATGGGTCAGGTCCCTGCCGTCGACCCGCACCGTTCCCCGGTTGCTCCGGGTAAGGCCTGTCAGGCATTGGGTCAATTCGCCCTGTCCGTTTCCCTGCACCCCGGCCAAGCCAAGGATCTCTCCGGCCCTTATTTCAAAAGAGACATCGTCAACAACAGCAAGATCCCGGGCGTCCCTGCAGGTGAGCCCGCGGACCTCAACCACAGTTTCCCCCGGCGATGCCGGCTGTTTTTCAGCCACCAGCGAAACGTCCCTGCCCACCATCTTTTCTGCCAGATGCTTATCGGAAAGGTCACCCGGGTCGGCCTCCAGCACTTTTTCCCCTCCGCGCATGACGGTGATGCGATGGGCAAAGCGTCTGACCTCTTTCAGCTTGTGTGTGATGAAAATGATCGATTTGCCGAGCCGGGCCATGGCGGAGAGGGTGTTAAACAGGCTGTCGGTTTCATCCGGTGTGAGCACCGCCGTGGGTTCGTCGAGGATCAGGATCTCTGCGTTCCGGTAAAGGGCTTTGAGAATCTCGACCCGCTGGCGGATGCCCACGGTCAGATCCTCAACACGGGCGGAAGGATCGATGTCAAGGCCGTACTGCGCAGAGAGGGCCCGGATCTTTTCGGTGGCCGCCGCAAGGTCCAGGAATCCGCCCCATTTCACGGTCTCCTGGCCGATGATCATGTTTTCAACCACGGTCATGACCGGTACCAGCATGAAATGCTGGTGAACCATCCCGATGCCTAGACCGATGGCATCGGCCGGCTCCAGGATCTTCGCCAACTCCCCGCGGAGCCGTATTTCTCCGGCATCGGGCTGATACAATCCGTACAGGACGTTCATCAGTGTGGATTTGCCCGCGCCGTTTTCCCCCAGCAGTGCATGGATCTCTCCCTTTTTAAGACAGAAATCGACCCGGTCATTGGCTACCACACCGGGAAACCGCTTCGTAATGCCGGTCATCTCTAAAACATTTGTCATCTCATTTTCCTATAGACCAGGAGCCTTTATCTTCCCGATCTTGAGGTCCGCCGCGATCCCTTTCAGCTTGGTTTTCACGTCTGCGGGAATCTGGCTTTCCGCCTCGTGAAAAGGGGCAAGGCCGATGCCGGCGTTGGTAATGTCAAACACCTTGACCCCACCCTTGAAGCGGTCTTTAACAACCATTTCCAGCGCCTGGTAAACGGCGTTGTCCACTCGTTTCATGGCGCTGGAGATAATTCGGTCCGCGCCTTTGAACTTGCCGCCCTTAAAGGAGGTGTAGTACTCGTCCTGGTCCACGCCGATCACCCAGGCGCCCTCACCGGCCGCACCCTGGATCCCCCCGGTGCCGGTCAGTCCGCCGGCCCCGAAAATGATGTCCGCGCCCTCTTCAATCTGGCTGAGGGCCGCGGTCTTCCCACGGGCGGGATCGGTAAAGGAGTCGATATAGACCCCCAGCACTTCACACTCCGGATTTACGTGCTTGGCGCCGGCCTCATACCCCTTCCGAAATTTGATGACCGGCGGGATCTCCATGCCGGCAACCATGCCGATGACATTGGACCGGGTCATCAGTCCGGCCAGGGCGCCGGCCATAAAGCCCGACTGGTTCTCGGCAAACACAAGGCCGACGACGTTCGGCAGGGGTGGATCGTAAGCGAAGTCGACGATAACGAACTTTTTATCCGGATGCTTTTCCGCCATTCTTTTGGTGGCATCACCGAGCATGAACCCGACCGTAATGACGACGTCGTACCCCTCGTTGATGAACTGCTCGATATTTTTGTCGTAGTCGGTGGGTTGCTGGGTTTCGATAAAGGATGTCTTGAGTTTAAACTCGTCGGCAGCCTTTTTCATTCCCGTGTAGGCAAATTCGTTGAAGGTCTTGTCATCGATCTTTCCGACATCCGTCACCAGTCCGACCTTGAGGGTCTTTGAAAGGACGGGGGTAGCCCCTAGTACGGCCACCAGGAAAACCATTAACGTTAGCAGACAGGTCCCTTGTTTCATCGCTTTCTCCTTTGATTGAGTCGTTTCGGGATCAATTGTTTCGACGTTTTCGGTGCAGGGAAACGGTGCATAGCCAGTTTCCATCGACCGGTTTTCGAATGGTCAATGTTGCATGGGTCGATATATCGGGAATGGTGTTTCTCTTCAAGAAGTTATATTCTCACATATTGAATCCGATAAAAATGTCTTTTAATCACATTGTCATATCATCTGCCCCCCTTTGTTTTTATCCCCGTGACGGCATGTCCATTATTTCTTTACAATCATCACACAATAACCTGGCTGCGGCGAAATTCGAGGGGCGTGACACCGGTCCATTTTTTGAAGGCACGATTGAAGGCGCTCTGCTCCGAAAAACCGAGGGCAAATGCGACATCCACCATGGGGATGGAAGGATCGCACAGCATCAGTTGGGCCTTTTCCTTCCGGTATTTCGCATAGATCCGCCTGAAACCGGTTTTTTCACTTTTCAGGTAGTTTTGAAGGGTCCGCGGCTCCAGATGGAGTGCTTCCGCCACACTTCCAAGATCCCACCCGTCTGGATCCATTGCGGATTCCATAACATGACGGACCTTTCCCTCCCAGGTATCCGTTTGGTCCAGTCGGGCCAGGCGCATGCCGGCCGCATTCTCCAGAAAAGGCAAAAGGTCCGGGTTGGAGAACCGTATTTTAACCCCAAGATCTTCCTTTCGAAATACCATCCGGCAAGCTGGCCGCCCATAGGAGATCTTCGTATCGAAAAACCGAAAAAGATCCGGGTCGTGGCCATGGCCGGTAAACTCCACTGCTGCCGGACCGAGATGCTTGTCGTTACCAAGAGACCTCAGTAGGGAAGTCACCATGACGAATATGAAAATGGCATACTGGGGGTCCTGAAAAAACGCCTCCATCCCGGGGTGCAGGGTGAACCAGAGTTGATCCTTTTCACCACTCGTCAGAGACGGCTGACCGAGATCGGAGATCAAATTGTGATAGCGGATCAGGTTCCGGAGCGCGGAGAGGAGATCCCCGCTGTTGAGCATCACGGCCACGGCGATGTGGCCGAAGGGAAAATGCGCAAGAGCGGTGCCCAGGCGGAGGCCCAGCCTGTTCTCGCCAAGTGAGTCCGCAACGTGTCGCCAGATCGTGGCAAAATGTGCCGCGTCGATGCGTGCATCGGGGTTTTCAAGCACCGCAAGATCCAGGTTGCCCTCTTTGCAGATGCTTTTGCGGTCAAGTCCCCGTTCGGCGGCGTATCGCAGGAGAAAATCCAGGATGTGGACGCAGATGGTATCTTTTTTCATGATTCGTCAACTGAATTTCATATCTGATCAATACTTCCTGTTCTCTTTTTCCTATCATCGCTTTCAACAGAGCAACGGCGGCATATATCTTTCACCTTATCACCATCAACGAATAAATGGCCAGTGAAGAGATGAAGACCCACACCAAAATTAAAGTGAGAGGATATCACATCGACCTTTTCGGTCATGTCAACCACTCGCGGTACTTGGAGTTTCTCGAAGAGGGCCGCTGGGACTACATGGAAAAAAATCGGCTTTTTGACCTATTTCATGAAACCGGAATGCTCCATGTCGTGACCCGTTTGACAGTTGACTATCGTAACAGTGCCAGGGCAGGGGAGATTCTTGCGGTTGAAACCGGGCTGTTACGGGCGGGCACCTCCAGTTTTACCATGGGACAGCAGGTTCGATTGGAGGGAACCGGAAAAACAGCGGCGGAGGCGGAGGTGATCAATGTGTTGGTGGATGCCGAAAGCCGGAAAAAGGCGGTGCCTGACAGCCGCTTGATCGATGGCTGGAAAGACCTTGCCGCCAAATTGAAAAGAGGAGGACAGGATGGATAATACATTGTTGAAGGGAATATGGAAGTACATGATGCCGGTGCCGCCCTTTCTGTGGCAGCGGCAGATCCGAAAAATGGGGGATAAAGCCCGTGCCAGAACCGCATTCATGACGGCGGACCACCACCGGGTGCGCAATTTCGTGGTCAAAGCACTACCGTTTTCCGGGGCACCCCTTGCGCCGGCCGCTATTGCGGAAAATGCGGAACTGCCGCTTGCAAAGGTGAATCAAATCCTGGACGATCTTGAAAGGGAGAAATTCTTCCTATTCCGCAACGAGAATGGCGAGGTGGTTTGGGCCTATCCGGTGACTGCAGACCCCACCCCCCATCGGGCAACCTTTCCCGACGGGGAGCAGATCTTTGCAGCCTGAGCCATCGATGCATTTGCCACGCCCTTCGTGCAAGGGCGACTCCGACAACAGTCATTGAATGTCCGGCTCGATACCGAGTGCGCCTGCTGCTCAAAACCGTTGACCCTTCATATCGACAGCGAGATGAAGGTCCATATCCATCAGACCGATGCCGCTCCCTTGGTTTTCGTGCCGGATGTGGATTTTGCCAATTTGCAGGATCCCAGCATCATCGATGCCTTCTGACGGCAGTCCGTTTTCTTCTGGTCAGAAGAACACGCCAAAGCATCTCGCAAAATTCAGGATCCCCCGTCCGGCGGGTATCTCACACCGGCGCAATGTGCCTTTATCACACCGATTATCCAGGGGGCGATATTCGGATGGGCTTAGCCGGATCATTCGTGAAATGACCATGCCCTGGCAAAATCACGGTCTCTGATCATCCGCTCTTTGAAGGCGTCGGCCTCTTTTCTTGCACCGAAATGTTCGATCAAAAGGCGGTGCCATATTTCTCCATTGTCGTGAACCGAAATGCGCCCTTGAGTACAGTCAAGAAACCCTTGAATACACCGTTTTCTTTTTTTTGGGGTTGAAAAAGTCGCCACCTTGAAATCGGTATTCTCCCCCAGCTTGACATGGCTGCCCTCTTTGAGCCGCAGCAGTAGACGTGCGGATCGCCCGGTTATCAACCGGTCCCCGGCCTCAAACACCATGGCTGCCCCGATGGGAATTGTAGTGCCCTGTCTCTCGATCCAGGCCGGCATTTGGAACCCCTCCACCGTACCGACCGAAGAAGCCCATGCCGGTGAGGCAACGCCTATTAAAAGCAGTAGTGTCAATATCTTGGTGAAGAAACCTTGTCATTCGCCAAAATTGTGATGGGGGCATCAGGTTTTGTACCGATCTTCTTTTGAAGGGGAAAGCATGAGAAATGCTGCCTGTCATGGTTGCAGCACTGTACCGATGGTAGTATCGTTTATAACAGGCCACCTTGGGAATCTAAATCCTGTGTTGGAAAAGGAGTACACCATCAAATGAAAATCGGCGTCAGAAGGGCCGACTACAGCAGCAAGGAAGATGGCCGGGCCATCGGGTTTCTGCTGAATGCCTATGCATCGGATCCCATGGGCGGCGGAAAGCCGCTTCCAAAGGGTATGATCCACAACATCGCTGTTGAACTGTCCAGACTGCCACATGCCTATAGTGTCATCGGATCTGTAGATGGCCGGCCGGCTGGCCTTGTGAACTGTTTCGAAGGGTTTTCTACCTTCCATTGCAAACCACTGGTCAATATCCACGATATGGTGGTGCTTCAAAAGTTCAGGGGCAATGGATTGTCCATCAAAATGTTAGAGAAAGTAGAGGAGATCGCCCTTCAAAAGGGGTGTTGCAAACTCACACTGGAGGTGCTGAGCGGGCATAGGGTGGCGAAATCCCTATATGAAAAGTTCGGTTTTTCGGGTTATGAACTGGATCCAAAGGTCGGACAGGCGCTGTTTTGGCAGAAATCGCTAACCTGAATTGTGTTCTTCGCAGTCCTGGTATGTCGCTTTGTAAATGGGTGTTGGAAAGAATGATAATCGATAGGGTAAAAAAAGAGAAAGTGTCACCAGCCGATGCATTACGGCGGCTTTTGATAAAAGAGGAGATGATCCTGATGCCCGCCTGCTTTGATGCCCTTTCCGCTAGGCTCGTGGAGCGGGCGGGGTTCCCGATCACTTTTATGAGTGGTTTCGGCGTCTCTGCCACACGTTTGGGCCTGCCCGATACGGGGTTGATCTCATACGGCGAACTGGTGGACCAGGGGAGGACCATCTGCAGCGCGGTTTCCATACCCGTGGTGGGAGACGGCGATACCGGTTTCGGCAACGCCATGAATGTGAAAAGGACCGTTGAGGGTTACCATCAGGCTGGGTTTGCATGTGTAATGATCGAGGATCAGGTTATTCCAAAGCGTTGCGGGCATACCATTGGCAAACAGGTGGTGGAACGGAAAGAGGCGATGGAAAGGATCAAAGCGGCGGTGGATGCGCGTGATGGCGGCGCCGATATCCTGATCATGGCCAGGACCGATGCAAGGGCGACCTTTGGACTGAATGAAGCCGTCGAAAGGTGCAAAGTTTTTCATGAGATCGGGGCGGATATCACTTTTCTGGAGGCGCCGCGGAGCGAAACGGAAATGCGGACCTACTGCGACAATGTCCCGGGCTACAAAATGGCGAATCTCATCGAGAACGGTAAAACACCACTACTGAAAGTGCGGGATCTTCATGAGATGGGATACCATATTGCTGTCTATGCATTGACACTGCTGAATGCTTCCATATCCGGGATGCTCAAGGCATTGACGGTTCTGAAGGGCGGCAGCACGGTACCGGGCCTGGTCGATTTCAGTACCTTACAGGATATTGTCGGGTTTAATGCCTATGATGCGGAACTGAAAAGGTACCGGGAAGACGACCTACCCGATAATTCCTAAAGTAAAAAAAGGATAGATCACAAAAGGGGCTGCGATGGAACAGAACCGAGTGAAATCCCATACCCTACCCGACCGGTTCGCCCAGGTGATCCGGTGCCAAAAACATTTTCCACCGGCCAGACCTTTGGCATTGCGCACCATCGATGAGATGACCGCGCGAGTCAAAGATTGGTCAGCCGAATTGGCGGCTTCGGGAAGTAAAAGTATTGAAATCGGCCTCGCAGTAACAACAGCTTCCGTGGTCTTCGGCGCAGTGGGGGATGAAACCCGGCTCGAATACACCGTGATCGGTGATGCGGTCAACTTTTCCGCCAAGCTGGAAAAGCACAATAAAGCGGAAGGCGTGCGCGCCCTTGCGGCCCGGGATGCCCATGAACTGGCCTTGCATCAGGGCTATGCCGCCAACCGCAGCCATCCGGTGCTCGAACGGCGGGCAATTGAAGGCGTTGCCGACCCAATGGATCTGGTCGTAATGGCTGGCTGATTTCCAGTCGCTCGGTTTTCGGTATTCGGCTCCTCGCGCTCAGTTTCGAATGAGGCATGTTTATCGCACCGGTACCACCTCGAGCCAGTACCCGTCCGGATCGTTGATAAAGTAGATGCCCATCTCCTTGTTTTCATAGCAGATGCAGTCCATCTCCTTGTGGAGGGCATAGGCTGCATCGAAGTCAGGCGTCCGGAAAGCCACGTGAAACTCTTCGTCTCCCAGGTCATAGGGTTTATCCTGGGATTTTAGCCAGGTCAGCTCCAGTTTGTTTGCCGTTGTTCCGTCGCCCAGGAAAACGATGATATAGCTGCCGTCCTCCGCTGTCTTCCGCTTTTCCTCCTTGAGGCCGAGGGCTTTGTCATAAAATGCGAGACTCTTTTCCAGATCCAGCACATTGATGTTGAAATGGTCGATGGTAAATTTCATTTTCGCGTCCTTTCAGTTCATGTTAATGCGTCAAAGCTCCTAAAGCCGCCTCGTAATCCGGCTCCTGGGCGATTTCCGGCACCAGCTCCGTATATATCACCTTCCGGGCCGGGTCGATGATCACGATGGCGCGGGCCAGTAAACCGGCAAGGGGGCCGTCGCTGATCGTTACACCATATGCCTTTCCAAATTCCGTCGACCGGAAAACCGATAGGGGGATGACGTCCTTGAGTCCTTCCGCCTCGCAGAATCGATTATGCGCAAACGGCAGGTCGGCAGATACGCATAAGACTACCGTCCGGTCGATCTCGCTGGCCGCCTTGTTGAAACGTCGCACCGATGCGGCACACACCGGTGTATCGACACTGGGAAATATGTTGAGAACGACCGTTTCTCCGTCAAACTCTGCAAGTCCGCACTGGGACAGATCGGTTCGGGTTAGAGAAAAATCGGGTGCGGTTGTACCGACAGACGGAAGTTCTCCCGATGTCTGGAATCCATCCCCGTGCAGTGTAATTTGAGCCATGGTGACCTCCTCTCTTTTAAAATTCGGCATGAAGCCTTTTTAAACTTAAAAATAGACACAGTCCTAAAGATAAATGATATGCCCTTGTATGCAAGGGGCATTTTGGGATAATTCGACCTGAAACATCTGCAAAATCTGGAATTCGGCCGTTGGTTCATGAAGATTCGTCGGATGGTTCGGCAGTCGTAACCGACGGGGTGCGGCCGGCCAGGGCACATGCCAGTGCGGCATCCTGGCCCAATTCCAGTGTGGCAAGGGTCTCATGGGCCAATAGTCGACCCACCGTGTTTTCCTCGTCCACCACCTTGGTGGCGCCGGCTTGCTCAATATCCCGTACGGCCCGATGAAAGCGGCTGCGCACCAGCAGGCGCGTCCGGGGAGCCAGCTCTCTGACCGTCGCAACGATATCCCGCGCCGCACGGGGGTCTGGGACCGTGACGATCACTGCCAAGGCATCGGGAACCCCGGCATGGGCCAGCACATCAGTGCTGGTGGCATCTCCCACATGGAGGTGCAGCGCGCTGCTTTGCGTTTCCTGGATCGCTCCTGGATTGAGTTCGATGATACCCGGCGCCAGTCCGTTATCCCGCAGAGCCTCGCTGACCCGTCTTCCTGCGGGGTCGTAACCGATGATGGCGCTCTGCCTGAGTCTTTGTGCCACAGCACCCAGCACAAACGCCGTACCGATTAAAAGAGGATTTCCATCAACAGATGCCAGAAACTCATATCGTTCCTTTCAATAGTTTGCCTGTACTCAGGGCCCGTTGGATCAGGATATACTTGTTATCCATTCAGTTCCTGATGTAAGATTGTCTGCCATGACTGTTTTCTGTTCCCCGATTGTATGGATTCCTGATTCAAAAACAACCCGATATTCTGAAGATTAGGTGGGCCGTTGAACATCCGACGCTTTCAAGATAAGTGGGAATAGAAGGGGATGCAACGCTTCAGGGAAAAGAGCGGGGAAAAAGGAATATTTCACGTATGACTTTACGAAAGGCCCTATGCAACCGGCAATAGGCCTTCTGCTTTCCATGGACCGTAGCTGAGATGATCCGTCTGGGGTTATGCTGTATATTTGCAAAAGAGCCGATCAAGTTCAGACGCACCACTGCGGCCTATCTAAAACGCAGGTCGAAGAAGAAAGCGCTGGAATATCTTGCCGAAATCGCTGCGGACAACGCAAGATCCTTGAGCGCTGCGCTGACCTACTGCCGGGACCACGGCATCGGCGCATTTCGAATTAACAGCCAGATTCTTCCTTTGAAAACCCATCCGGAAGTTGGGTACGATCTTTCAGATCTGCCGGGTCACGAACAGATTTTTTCCCTGTTCAAAGATTGCGGCCGTTTCAGCCGAAAATACGATATCCGTACCAGCTTTCACCCGGATCAGTTTGTCGTGCTGTCATCACCGAAAATGAGTGTTGTCAATAATTCAATAGCCGACCTATCCTACCAGGCGGAGGTGGCGGGCTGGGTCAATGCCGATGTGATCAACATCCATGCCGGGGGGGCCTACGGCGATAAGTCAAGCGCGCTTTCACGATTGTCCGCAGTGATCCGTTATCTGCCGGAGCGTATACGGTGCCGCCTGACGCTGGAAAATGACGACCGAACCTACACTCCCCGGGACCTGCTGCCGGTTTGTGAAAAGGAGGGGATCCCCTTTGTGTATGATGTGCATCATCATCGCTGCCTGCCGGACGGATTGACCGAAAAAACGGTGACCCAAAGGGCACTTGGGACCTGGAACCGAGAACCATTGTTCCACGTATCCAGTCCGGTGTTCGGTTGGAAAGGCAAAAACCCCAGAAACCATCATGATTATGTGGATCCATCGGATCTACCGGCCGAATGGATAGACCTTGACATCACCGTGGATGTCGAAGCCAAAGCAAAGGAGTTGGCCATCGAAAGGTTGCTGGCATGGTTGCGGTCCGGAAAATATAAAGGAAAACCCGTTGATCCTGCTAAAATACGTGAGGCGCCATTATGAGAGACATATCCCCTGGCATTCGGATTTTGAAAGGCACGACCGACATCCTGGTGGTGGCCCCCCACGGCCCCCGTATTAAGGGCCGTTACGAAAACGATATCAGAACCGGTGTCGTTGTCGAGGAGATCCACCACCGGTTCGGATGTACGGCCATCGTCAATGATCGATTCTTCAAACCCAAAGGACCGGTCAAAAAGGATGCAAAACGGTTTAATCTTGATCTCTACCGGATCGATCATTCCAGGAAAGTACCGGGATACATCGACGCCATTGACGCGGTTGTCTCTAGCCCCGGGAAAACATTCGTGCTTTGGGTCCACGGCATTTCGGATCAATTTGCCCTGGCAAGGGGCAGGGAACACGCCAAGATCGGACGGTTTGAGGGCCCACCGGAAGCACTGCACGCCCTGATCGCCTACGGGCAGGGGGGAGATCCCAAAACCGGCGACCCGGATGACCGGTTCACGGCCCGTGCGGAGACCGTTGAACGGTTTCGGGATCTTCTCAAGACCGGCGGGATGACCGCCATCCCCACCCATCGGGAGTGTGACAACTACCGCGGCCGGGACGCCAAGCGGTTCAACCAATGGTTTCTCAAGCAGGGGTACGGTTTTGACAGGGTGGAGTCGATACAGCTCGAGACCAAAGAATCGGGTTTTCGAGATACCCGGTCAAATGCCGTCAAAACGGCTTTGATTATCGAAGCCGCCCTGCGCGGGCTGCTGACCGGGGAATCCGGATCAAGCGAAAAGGAGTCGTCGATATGAAGGTACACGTGATTCAGACGCCGTACGACTCGGGACATGAGAACGTCAGATCGGGAAGGGGTCCCGAATATCTGGTAGAAAAGGGCATTTGCCGGGAGGTGGAAAAATCTGGTCACCCGGTCATATTGACCCGGATCTATTCTGATCGACCGCTGCACACTGAGATCGGCACGACTTTCGACGTGATCGAAAAAGTGGCAGCGGAAGTGGGTGCGACGGTGGCGTTAGGGTCCCGGCCTCTATTGCTTGCCGGGAATTGCAACCACACAGTTGGCGCCATCGCCGGCCTGGGACGGGGCACAGATGTGGGTCTCGTCTGGTTTGATGCCCACGGCGATTTCAATACACCGGAAACCACTGTGACCGGGTTTCTGGACGGCATGGGCCTTGCCATGACCACCGGGCGGTGCTGGGGATCACTTACCGGATCGATCCCCGGTTTCGAGCCGGTCTTAGATGATCATATCATCCACGTGGGATCGCTGGACCTGGATGCGGCGGAGCGGGAGATGTTCGAAAATGCGGGCATTCCTCTGGTTACCCGGGATCGATCCGATGAAACTCGGGTCATTCATGATCTTGAAACGGCGTTGTCCGCGCTTCGAAACAGGGTGACGGGACTGTATCTCCACATCGATCTTGATTTTTTCCAGGTGGCGCAGGGCCAGCCCAACCACCTGTCTGTTCCCGGCGGTCTACCCCTTCATATCGCCGAAGACGCCGTCCGAACGATCAAACGCAGCATGCCGGTATTGGGATGCACCATCGCCTCCTATGATCCCGAATATGACACCGCCGGCCATGTTGTGAAGGGCTGCTTTGCGTTGATCGATCGGCTTTTGGGTGAATAATTTTCTTTCATGGCCCTTGAATTTAACGCGGCCCTGCCCCATCAGATTCAGTACCCTTGCTATCTGTTGATGCCCGGTGTTATAGAGATCCTCCTGATGCTGTGTATCCCGTTTGTATAGCCGCTTTCAGGAGGAGAAATGCCATTTTCGGCCATCATATTTGATCTGGACGGCACCCTCATCGATTCATTGGAGGATCTGGCAGACGCCATGAATCGGGTGCTGAGACACTATGGTTTTCCTTTGCATCCCGTAAAAGCCTATCGCTATTTTATCGGGGACGGAATGGAACGGTTGGTGATGCGGGCGCTTCCTGAGAAAGAGCGCCACTCGAACCGGCTTTCGACCTATGTCGCTGCCATGAAATCGGAATATCCCGGCCGGGAATTACGCAAGACCCAACCATACGAAGGGATTTTTAAGCTTCTCAAAGCCTGCTCCGCTGCCGGTTTAAAGTCCGCGGTGCTGACAAACAAACCGGACGATGCCGCCCAGGCGGTGGTGGCCCATCTGCTGCCCGGTGTTCCGTTTGTAAAGGTGTGGGGTGCAAGGCCCGACCTGCCCCGCAAACCCGATCCCACCGGTGCAGCTCGGCTCCTTGAGATCATCGGCGTTGGGCCTGAAGAGGCGCTTTTTTTGGGAGATTCGGCGGTGGATATGCAGACGGCAGTGGGGGCCGGCATCTATCCGGTGGGGGCGCTTTGGGGGTTCCGGACGGCTGATGAACTTTTTTCAGCCGGTGCCCGGGTCGTGGTGAGACAGCCAGCGGACCTGTCGAGATGGATTTTGGATTCCGGAGGGCCGGTATGACGGATCATTCGACGGAATATCCCCAGTGCCCCAGGGTCGCCGTTGGGGGAGTGGTGTTCAAAGATGGCGCCGTACTGCTCGTAAAACGGGGTAAGCCGCCCTCAAAAGGCATCTGGGCCATTCCCGGGGGAAGCGTATCCCTTGGGGAAACGCTGCAGGCGGCCGTGGAACGGGAGCTGTTTGAGGAAACCGGTGTGCACGTTAGAGCCGGCCGGCCGGTATACACCTTTGATGTCGTGGAGAGAGACGAAACCGGACGGGTCCGATTCCATTATGTGATTGTGGATCTTGCGGCAGATTATGTCTCTGGTAATGTCCGTGCCGGAGACGATGCCCTTGCGGCCCGTTGGGTTTCCCCCGAGGAGCTTTGTGAGATCGACGTTAATTCGAAAACCCTCACACTCCTCAAGGATGCCTTCAACTTCGGTGGTTGACGCAGTCTTTTAAATCGGAAAATTTCATGCATGTCATCCAGGATCGACGGTTCGGCGACATTGAGAGCTACACCTTCGGGTTCGGTCCCATGGGGCCGCCCCTCATGTCGGTCTCCATCTATCTGATCAACGGGGTTCTCATCGACACCGCTCAAAGTCACATGAGAAAACATGTCATCAACATCCTTTCCCAAAAACGGGTCCGCAGAATCCTATTAACCCACCATCACGAAGACCACAGCGGCAATGCCGCCGAGATCCAAAGGGCTTTTGGAGCAGAAGTATTGGGAAACTCCCAAACCCGGCAAAAAATGGCCCGTGCGTATCGGATCCTGCCCTATCAGCATCTTATCTGGGGGAGGACCGAGCCGGTGGCGGTGTCACCACTGCCAGATGTGGTCGAAACCCGGCGCCACCGCTTTCGCCCCATCCATACGCCGGGCCACAGCCGGGACCACACCGTTTATTTGGAGGAGAAAAACGGGTGGCTTTTTTCTGGAGATCTTTACCTCGGGGACCGGATCAAATACTTCCGATCCGACGAGCGGTTCGGCGATCAGATCGCTTCCATCCGCCGGGTATTGACCTTCGAGTTCGACGCGCTGTTCTGTGCCCACAGACCCCGACCGGAGAACGGAAAAATGAGGTTGCGCCAAAAGCTTGCATTTCTCTTGGACATTCATGGAAAAATCGGTTCCTTATTGGAAAAAGGGATATCGGAAACGGAGATCGTCCGAAGGATGGATGACCGTCAAGACCGGTTCACCAAATACCTCACGATGGGAAATGCTTCCAAAGCCAACATGATTCGATCTTCCATCCGCGCGCATACCCAAAAACTGGAATAAGAAAAAACGACACTTTTGCTACTGATATGAGAGTCCTGCTCATCCAACTACCCGTTGAAGATTTCTATACCACTCCCATTCGCCTTTATCCCTTGGGCCTGCTATATGCTGCAAGCACGCTCATCCATCTGGGGGCAACCGTCCGGATTCTCGATTGCCTCTCGCCTTTAAAGAAGAAACAACTGCCCATTCCGGACGACTTTGAGTATATGAAGCGGTTCATCGACAGGGAGCCGCTTTTGTTTCGGCATTTCTACCGGTTTGGACTGGACCCGGCATCGATCCTTCAGGCGGCTCGAGAATTTGAACCGGATCTTATCGGTATCTCATCCCAGTTCACCGCCTACTATAAAAGCGTGGCGGAACTGGCAGCACTGCTAAAAACGCAAAGCAACATCCCCATATTTCTCGGCGGGAATCATGCCACTGTGTTTGCAGATGAGATTCTGGCAACAACACCCGCCGTCGATCATGTGCTGAGGGGTCCGGCTGAGCAGGCGCTGCCGCCGTTTATCGCCGATTTTCAGGGAACAATGGATGCGGCGTCCCGCTCCATGGAATGGCGCAATCTGTTGCCGGCCCACGAACTGATAGAAGCCGCGTCCTATCGCATGGGAAGAGATCCCTACGTTTCTTTGACCGCCAGCCGGGGTTGCCCCTATACCTGCGATTTCTGCAGCGTTCATGCAATGTTCGGCCGGCAAATCCGATATCGACCGGTGGAAGCCGTTTTGTCCGAGATGATGGATTGTGCCCGTGTCCGCAAAACACGGATCTTCAATTTTGAGGATGACAACATCGCGGTGAACAGTAATTGGTTTGGCCGGCTCCTGGAGATGATCTGCAGTGCCTCTTTTCCCGGTGAGATCGAACTCACCGCCATGAACGGTATCGGGTACACCCACCTGGATCTGGAACTGCTGGAACTCATGCGCCGGGCAGGATTCAGACAGCTCAATCTCTCCTACGTGACCCATGACCCAAAATTACGAAACGGCCACGGGCGTCCTCCGGAACGGGAGGCGTTGGAACCCATCGTGACATCCGCCCGGCGTCTGGGCTTTTTCATTACGGTCTATTTGATCATCGGACTGCCGGAGCAACGCTATGGCGAGATCAAAAAGACCATCGACTTTTTGTTGGACATGGGGGTGCTGGTGGGGCCTTCCGTTTTTTACATACCGCCTGGAAGTGATCTGTTCCCCCGGCTTGATCTGCCCCCCGGTATCGCACGAAACTGGAACCTCTACCGATCCTCCGCTTTTGCAGTTGAAACGAAGCACCTTAAGCGGGATGATCTTGTGAGGCTTTTTGTTTACACACGGCACCGCAACCTTGAAAACAGAAAAGCGGGTAATCGGAATCTTTAGGGATTGCAGAGGATGAACGATCGGCAATTGATCAACGCTCTGAACCATCCAGGGTTTCACGCAGAAGGGATGCGATTTCCCGGAGGATCAGGGGCTTCATGATATACCCTTTGATGCCCATTTGCCGGGCGGATGTCTCATCCACTTTAAGGCTGAAACCCGTACAGATGATGATGGGGAAGCGGGGCCGTACCGCGAATATCGCCCGGGCCAGATCTATACCGGTCAACATCGGCATCGTCATATCGGTGAGCACCAGATCGAAACTGTCAGGATCCGTTCGAAAAACCTCAAGTGCTTTCCGGGGATCGGTCTCGGAGTGCACCCGATACCCCAGCCGTTCCAGCATCAGACGACCCATTTCTACCAGGGCCTTTTCATCATCCACCAAAAGGATCCGCTCATTGCCCCGGGGAAGATCCGCTCCGAGTTTCCCCTCGGTTTCGGCTACCAGGTCAATGGCCGGGAAGTAGAGGGTGAACCGGGTCCCGACCTCAGGCTCGCTTTCCACCAGCGTCTTTCCTCCATGATCGCTGACTATGCCGTGCACCACGGAAAGTCCCATGCCGGTGCCTTTGTCCACCGCCTTGGTGGTGTAGTAGGGATCGAAGATACGGTCGATGGCATCGGGTGCAATTCCATGACCGGTATCCATTACGGTAATGGTAACCCACATGCCGGGTTCCACTTTTTGAAGGCCGGCTGTCATGGATTCCGTAAGATGCGTTGATGAAACCTCAATCTGAAGGGTCCCGCCTGCATCTTCCATGGCGTGGGAAGCATTGGTGCAAAGATTGATCAGCACCTGGTGGATCTGGGAGGGATCGGCCATAATGGCCGGGCAGCTATTCCGTGTAAAGGGCTTGATATTGGTGGTGGATGGGATCGATGAACGCATTAGACGCAATACCTCTTCCACGATGGGGACCACATCCACCGGCTTTTTGGCCTGTTCCGATTTGCGACTGAAACTGAGTAGTTGCCGTACCACATCTTTGGCCCGCAGCCCGGCGGTTTTTATCTCCTCAAGACAATTTCGTCCCGGGTTCCACTCCGGTATGTCGTATAGCGCCAATTCGCAGTTGCCGATGATGATGCCGAGGATATTGTTGAAATCGTGTGCGATACCTCCGGCCAGTGTCCCGATGGCCTCCATTTTATGCGACTGGCGTAGTTGTGCCTCAAGCCGGGCCTTTTCCACCTCGGCCCGGTGGTGCCGCGACATATCCCGGATGGCGGCCACTCGGACCCGCCGTCCCTGATAATTCATCATTCGGATGCGGATCTCCATAGGGATTTTGCGTCCGTCTTTGGCACGGCCCACAGCTTCATAGGGTGTCAGCTCTTTCTTGGCGATTCGCCGGGTGGCCACTTCTGCCGATTCGGGGTCCATAATGATAGGGATCAAATACTTCCCTTCAAGCTCCGCTTTGGTAAAACCGAACATGCCGTAGAACTGGTCGTTGGCATGCAGAAGCATGCCCTCATCATGGATAACGATGGCCTCCCATGTGGCGTTTGCCAGCTGACGCAGCCGTTCTTCACTCTGCCTCAACTCTGCATCCGCTTCCCTTAGCAGGTCGACCTTCTGCTCGAGATCCCGGGCGTAGTCGCGCATCTCCGATACCATGGCATTGAAGGTCTCGGCCAGCAGCTCCAGCTCGTCGTTGCTGTCCACGATTACTTCAATGTCGAAGTTGCGGGCCCGCACCTGTTCCGCTCCGGCGGTGAGTTTTGCCACGGGACGGGCAAGATGGCGGGCGATCAGCATGGAGACGGCCAAGATGGCGGCGACCGCTAGAATTGCCACCACCAATGCCATGATTTTGAACGCCTTCAATCCTTCCAGGGCCTCTGCCCTATCGATCTCGGCGATTAGGGCCCAGTTGGTATCGAACACGGTAACAGGTGTGTATGCCGAGAGTACCGGTTCGTTCCGGTAATCTCGGGCTTCCGCTTCGGCGGTCGTTCCCGCCAAAGCCATTCGGATGGAAGGGGTGTCGATGACGCATCGCTCGGGATCGGCAAAGCATGCTTGAACAGAATAGCGTTCGGGATCCAGATAGGAGTCGGATCGCATGCGCAGGTCCGGCCCCACCAGGTACGTTTCGCCCGTCTTCCCCATGCCTGCCCTTTCCAACATGATGGTATTGATCGGGTCGAAGGGAAGCTGAACGGCAACCACCAGTTCGGGTTGCCCCTTTTGTAGAAGCGGCTGACCAACAAAGCCAGAAGGCATGTCCTCAGCCGGGGCATATGCGGCATAATCCACAAATCCCAACATGCCGGAGGCCATTACCTTGCTGAAAAGACGACCAAGCCCGGTGCCGGTGAACTCTCCGTTGATCAGGTTGGTTCCCTGCTCGGGGCCGGGACTGGCCGCGTAAAAAAGGTGACCGTCTGCTGTGATCAGATAGAGGTTGCCGTAGCCGTAAGCCGTTATGTATTTGTTGAAATAATCCGGTTCACCCGTCTTTCCACGGGGCACGATCGCTTCCGCTATGTCCATTGAGGTCACCAGGGTCCAATCCAATCCGGGAATTTCGAGAGGGTCGTAACGGACGATCACAAGGCGGCCCTCGGGACGGGTTATGATCTCCGGTCCCGTAGTTTTGAGATGCGCGGTATAGAAATAGCTGTCATATACCGCCTCTCCGATCCCTGTTTTTCTAAGTAGACGATCGCTGCGGTAAGTGATTTTAGCGGTAGATCGGCCGACGATATAGGTCTCTCCTGTCTGACCCATCCCCTGACGCCGCTGCACGATGTCGTTGAGGCGGTTGTTGCTGATCTTGAGAATGACCGTACCCAGAACGGAGCCGAATTTTTCAATAACCGGGGCACCCAGAAATGCCATGTGGCGGTTTCCGGAGGGTCGGTAGGCGGAGAAGTCTTCGATATGAACCCGTTTGAGTGCTTCTTTAAAGCAGCGCCCCAGTCCGCTTCTCATTAGCTCTCCGGTCAGAACATGTTTTCCCAAATCCGATTCCCGATTGACCGAGTAAACCACGTATCCGGTACTGCTGACCAGCATCAGGTCATAATAGCCGAACTCTTTTTTGAACTGTGTAAAGGAGTTGCCGTATTTGACCGACTCGAAAAAGTCATAGAGTTCAGTGTCGATATCTCCTTTTGTGTCGATCACCCCCTCGAAATCGGTGAGTGCCTGAATTACCGTGGCGTTTTGGGAAATGACTGCGATATCGCTGACACTTTTCGCCATCAGTGCGCGAACCTGGGCTTTTTTATTTTCCTGCACCGAGTTCAGCTTGGCAAATGCGGCTTGTTGAAGGCTGGATACGGTATCCATCAGGACGGCCATATCTTTTTCGATCTCAGAGAAATAGTTCCCGATTTGGGTTTTTTTTACCTCCCGAATACTTTCGAGCTGTCCGAACACGGATTCGGTCAATGCATCACTGGAATTGACAAGGGAAATCATACCGATGATGGTAAAGGGTATCAGCCCCATCGCCATAAAGGCGATGATCAATTTGGTCCCTATTTTCATCATTTTGAAGGACACCGGATCTGTTTTCGCATTTGGTGCCAGAGAGAAACCATTTGGCGACCGGCGGCGCCCAGTCCTCGGTCTTCCAGCCGAACGACCAGGTCATCAAAGAAATCGGGACTGGCGTTCTTCCAACGGGTCAATTCTTTCTTTGAAAACGGATGGAACTGTACGGCCTGGGATAAAAGGAATTCACGCGCTTCTCTTTCCGCTGCGAGGGTGTCCGGGATTTCCCTTCGGCGGACTTTTTCGGCAGTGTCGGTAAAGATGCGCCGTTGCGCCATCGTCAGTCTATCCCATGCCTTGGACCCGATCCATATCCCCCAGCTGGGTCCTTCCCACATCACCACCTCTGTTACATGGCGGGCCAGTTGATATATTTTGTAAGATTTCATCAGATCCACGGAAAAGGGACAGGCGTCGATCACCCCCCGCTCCATTGCAGCATAGATGTCGGGTAGAAAGAGCTTAACCGGTTTGGCACCGGCAGCAGCCACCAGCCGGGGCATATCTTCGCCCCACGTACGGATGCGCATTCCCCTTAGCTGGTCAAAGGTGGTGACCGGTGTTTTGGATACCAACAGGTAGGGATTGAGCAGATGGAAAAACAATGGCCGGATTTTGTAACGGGTCGCCTCCTCCTTGAACGCGTCGATATCCGTAATGAAGGCATGCATGATGGCGCTGGCCTGGCATATATTGTCCATGCCCATTGGGAGTGAGTTGGGGGCAGCATGAAGCGCCAGTTCATCCGGGAAATAACCTGCAGACATTGCTGCCATGTCAATGACGCCGTTTTTCAGCAGGGCCAAGTTTTCGCGCGGCCCCCCCAGGCCGTTAGACCAGAATATCCGGATGCGAACCGAACCATTGGTTGCGGTAAAGATCTGCTCGGCGAACCATGCGTCCAGTTTTGAGCCGGCCGTGTCCGCCGGGAACTGGTGGTTCATCTTGAAGACAATTGGTTTTGGCAACGATTGGGCGCTGGATGCCGCAAAGGGAAACAGCACACCTAAAATGACAGGCAACAGTCGGACTGCAATACGGCAAACCACCCCATGCCTCCTTTCGTGCCATTTCCAATGAATGGATTGGCAAACCAATCGGCAATAAACTCTCGTGTGGTTTTGGAAAAGACTCCCAAAGCCTGATAATCCCGTAAGTGAAGAATCGGGTGAGACGATGATAGTCTTCCCAGTCTACCATACCATTGGCCATGGGGGAACCAGAAAAACAATTCATTCGATGGCGCGAACCGCCATTACAAAGGCCCGGTCCGCTTTCTTTTGATGGGTGATGCTTCCGGAGTAGAGGGTGACGGCATACGCTTCGAGGGGGCAGATCTTGCGACAGGAATAGTTCTTCCCGTATGTGAACTCAGTTCGGGACCAATACGGCATATGGGTAATGATATTTTGAAAGGGGTTGGGTTCGATGAGAGCCGGGAACTGGCGCGCCCGGTTCAACAGCGTTTGCCACTCCTCAATGGAGGGCAATCGCCAATTATCGTATCCGCCGATTCTGAGCCGTTTGGTCAACGCGATGGCGTCCCACCAGGTGATGGCTGCATACGATTCCACGCCCCATCCTTTCTTGATCCACATCCGGTTCGTCAGCCGGTCGGTCACCGATCCGTCCCCGTTATCAACGAAACGGTCTGCCAGCTCAATTGGGCCCTTTCTCTGAATGGGTGCGGTTTTCGTTATTTGACGGGGCTTCAACCGCTTGGCCCCCCTGAGCAGGTGGATCTCGAAATGTTCCAGTATCCTGGCTTTGTTCAGCGCTTTCCATAGTCGCACTGCATTATTGGAATCTGTATACTGTCCCACATATACGGTGTATATGGGGGATGATAGCGAATCCCCACCGGTTTTCCGAAATGCATTAAGCCCTCTTTCCTTCAACGCGTTCAATTTCTTCTCTGCATCCGTACCATTGGTGAAAGAACCCGTATGAATGCTGTAGTACAGTCTCCCCGGATTGTCAGCGGAATATCCCTGGACTGGGAATAGAATATACAGAACCCAGGCGATCGCCAAACCGGGTTTAATGATAAATGCCATGGTCCGTGCCTCCCCTTACCTGTGGTTGAAGCCCAACCCGGATCCTATCTCCTGACACCTCTCACAGCCCCGGCGTTATAAAAACAGAGAATGGCGAATTCATCGGTAGAAAAGCGCCGGAGTATCGGGTGCCACCCTTTAGCGAGGATCCCTATTTCATGGTTGGATGACTAACGAAAAGCCTTAAAATATACAATGAAGCAGCTCACAGAAAAGGTGTGAAATCGCACACAACAGACGGTTTGGCGGATCGGGTCGGCGGCCCAGGCGGCTTCGATCAAAGAATCGGCACCTCGTAGATTTGCGGCAATGATTTTGTTGGACGTACAGTGCGTCAGGGGATCCTTCCTGTAAGCAGACAGAGGTTCAAGCCGCCGTGGGAAATCTCTGTGATCCGGCTGGATCGAATCATCGGATGGTCGATCCCTGTTTTGGGGATGAGCAGTGCGTATCGCCAGCCGTGATAGGCGGTGGAAAGGTGGCGGCAGATCCTGATGATCGTCTGACCGCTCTGCCGGGGAGTACCCAGCCGCCGCCCGTAGGGGGGATTGAGCACCACCAGTCCCGGAGGGGTGGCCCGCTCCAGGTGTTTTTCATCAAAAAAGTCCATGTGTGCAATATGGATGGCTTGGGAAAGACCGACCCGGGTCAGTATCCGGGACAGACGTCGACAAGCGGCTTGCCCTCGGTCCGAAGCGAAGACAAAGGGTTTGGTCGGAACGATTTCCGCTTTCTTCCCCTCGCTGCGGATATACTTCCAGCGTGCCGGTCGAAATGCGGGCCAGGCTTCAAAGGCGAATCTGCGAAATTTTCCCGCAGGAATTTTCAAAGAGACCATGGCCGCTTCTATGCTGAAGGTACCGGTACCGCACATGGGATCGATAAGCGGTTCACCGGGCCGATAATCCGCGATTTTCAAAATCGCTGCGGCCAGGGTTTCCCGCAATGGCGCGACAGCCCGCTGAGTTTTGAGACTCCGCCGGTGCAGGTGCTCTCCGGAGCTGTCCAGGGAGATGGTAAACCGATCGTCGATACCTCGAATGAACAGGCCCTGGGGGTGCCCTGAGGTATTTATGGCCGATTTTTCGGGGGTATGTTCCGCTATCCGCTGGCGGATCGCCCGTTCGATCCGTTCTTTAAGCGCCTGGCTGTGGTGAAGGCGGCAGTGGCGGGATTTGACGTGAATCATGGTCCGGGACCCAGGGGGGAGATAAATTTCCCAGGGAATCTGCCCCGCTTTTTTTTCGAACCGGGCAAATCCAGTGGCCTTGAACCGGTCAAGTCGCATGAGAATGCGGTTGGCGGTACGAAGGTGGTAGTTGGCCCGGAAGCAGTCATCCAGGCGTCCTTTAAACATCACGCCGCCGACCTTCGGCCGCACCTCTGTGATGGAGACGGGCGGATCGGTCAACTCCTTCTGGCACCATTTTTCCAATCCCGGTGCCGTAACCGCAAACCACTCCCGGACACGGCCCACGACATGTCGCTTCAAGCGTTTTTCAAAAGCGGAAATTGCCGGCACATTCCCCATCCCGACACCACCTGCAACATTGAATTGATCTTTCCTGTCGCCATTTTCTATGACAGGAGACGTACCATTACCTTTTCACCGGCTTCAATCCGATTGATTCCTTCCCGGATCATCAAAAGGCCCACTGCATTTCCCATTCCTTTCAATCGGCTGGGGTCTTTTTTCGGGTTGAACCGGATGCCGTCCGGACACTGCTCAAATACGCCGAAAATTCCCTGAGTCCAGTCCGCTTGACCTGATACAGTGACGGAAAGTATGGCCTCCATCTCCCGAAGGGGCTCGGTAGGACATCCGGATAGCGCTGAAAGAGCCGGCAGGGCCAGGAGCAGAAAAGCCATGAGGTTTGAGGGCGGTCCCCCCGGCAAAATGAATATCGGTTTGCCGTTCAGGATTCCGAATCCCACCGCTTTGCCGGGTCCCAGACGGACGCGGTGGTAGATCTTTTCCCACCCCAGCTCGGACAGTACATTTGCCAATAAATCTCGATCGCTGGTCCACGCCCCGCCGCTGGTGATCACGGCGTCATGGTTTTGGGTGGATTCGGCCAAATGCTTTTTCAGTGCCCCTTTTTGGTCCTTTACGACGGTAACCGTCGTGGAAATTCCGAAGCGACGGCACCAGGCATTCAGTGTCATCACGTTGCTGGCATAGAGTTCTCCTTCAGACAGCGGATCTCCGGGAAGACGAATTTCGTCCCCGGTGGCCAAAAGCGCGATGACCGGTTTCCGAACCACCCGGATGCGGTCCAGGCCGCCGGCAGCCAGAAGCCCGACGCGACCCGGCGTGATACAACTTCCCCTGGGTACAAGGATGTCGCCGACCGACACATCCGCGCCTCTGGGCAGGATGTTACGACCCGGCTCTGCATGGGCTTTGATCAAAACTGCAGAAGAGATTTCCTCCGCAAATTCGCCGGCAACCACTGCATCCGCTCCCTGAGGAATTTTTGCCCCGGTGAGAACACGAACGGCACTTTTGGGTTTCACGATAAGATCGTTTAGCTGCCCGGCCGATACCATTCCGGTAAGCATTAAATGGACCGGTGAATCCTGCGTGGCAGGTGCCACATCTCTGGAATGAACCGCATAACCGTCCTTGAGGGAAGCATCGGCAGAAGGGGAATCCACGATGGCGCAAAGATTCTCAGCGGCGGCAAAACCCTCGCTGTCCGCCACCGGGAGATGGAGCGAACCCAGTGGCTGTATGCGTTTTTGTGTGAGGGACAAGGCCTTCTGGAAACCAATGAAAGCATGCGCCATGGTATCTTCCCCAGTGGTGGTCGCGATGGGTGAATGAATTAAATCCTGGTAACCGCAACACCATACCAGCGGACCCTGCTCCGGGCAATAAAGTATTGACCCTGGAAGTTCGGTTTCGTATTATTTTAGGGTGCTGAACTCAGGTTCTTCTATATATAACCTGAGATGAGCGGTTTTTTGCTCGATCTGCACCGATCGCTTGCGCATCGAGCGTTCGCAAAAATCCTCAACAGACCTACGGGTATGCCTGTGGTTTTTGCGAACGCTTCTGCATCAAGATCTCGGCACATCTCTTCGAAAAAAACCGCTCATCTCAGGTATAAAGATGACCGATTCAGGCTGTTATAAAGTACCTTCTTCCCGTCTGCTTTATTCATTTCCAGCGCATCGATCGTACATGAAATAGGTCCCGTTTCGGGATGTTGAGAAGATCAGTGAACCACCCAAACCAAAAGGAGGATAAGTGATGTCAGAGATCAAGGATGACAAATCAAAAAGTCACGATCCGGCGGTTCGCCAGATGATTGAAAAGGCCGATCATATGAATATCCCCACGATCTGGGATCGCTACGAAGCGATGTTGCCCCAGTGCGGTTTCGGAGATACGGGTCTGTGCTGTCGGCACTGCCTCCAGGGACCCTGCCGCATCGATCCTTTTGGAGAGGGACCGAAAACCGGCATCTGCGGCGCGACCGCCGATACCATGGTGGCCCGTGGCCTTGACCGAGCCATTGCGGCCGGTACCGCTGCCCACTCCGGACATGCCCGTCATCTGGCGCACACCCTGCTCAAGATGGCCCAGGGGAAAACGGAGGATTACGAAATCAAGGATAAGGACAAACTGTTCAACGTCGCCGCCCGGATGAACATCGAGGTGGAGGGGCGTGGCGAGAACGATGTGGCTTTGGATGTAGCCCATGCCGCTCTGGCCGATTTCCATGAAAAAGACACACCGGTGATGTGGGCGGCCACAGTGGTGACGCCCGAGCGGGCGAAAAAGCTGACGGATCTGGACATGGTTCCCAAAGGGATCGATTTTGAGATATCGGAAATCATGCATCGAACGCTATACGGTGTGGATGCAGATCCAGTCAACCTGCTGGTGGCCGGACTGCGATGCGGTGTGGCGGACCTTGCCGGATGCTACATGGGGACCGATCTGGCGGATATTTTGTTCGGAGTGCCCGTACCGGCGGTCACCGCAGCCAATATGGGAACGCTTAAAGCCAATGCCGTGAATATTGCCGTCCATGGGCACAACCCGGTCCTTTCCGACGTGCTGGTCGGTGCGGCGGAGCAGAAAGCGGATGCCGCCATTGCCGCCGGCGCATCGGGTATCAACCTTGTTGGCATCTGCTGCACGGGCAATGAGATCATGATGCGCCACGGCATTCCCTCCTGCACCCATTCGGTGAGCCAGGAGATGGCCATCGTCACCGGGGCGCTGGATGCCATGGTGGTGGACTACCAGTGCATCATGCCGTCCGTGGCATCGGTGGCGGAATGTTTCGGCACCCCCATCATCACCACCATGGATATCTGCAAGATATCGGGGACGACCCACATCGAGTTTGCCGAGGAGGCGGCGATGACCAAGGCGGATGAGATCTTCGACATCGCCATAGAAAATTTTGGCCGCCGAAAAGACAAGGCGGTGGAAATCCCCGATATCACAACGCCGGTGGTCACCGGGTTTTCCCTGGAAGCCATTGTCGGCGCGCTGGCCAATGTCGATGCGGATGATCCCCTCAAACCGGTGGTGGAAAACATCAAAAGCGGCAGCATCCGGGGCGTGTGCCTCTTTGCCGGCTGCAACAATGTCAAAGTGGCCCAGGACCGGAATTTCATCAAAATAGCCAGGCGCCTGCTCAAGGAGAACGTACTGGTGGTGGCGACCGGTTGTGGTGCCGGAGCCCTGATGCGGCACGGTTTCATGGACCCCGCCAACACCGAGGCGCTATGCGGTGAGGGCCTTGCCGCCGTTTTGACTGCTATCGGTACGGCCAACAACCTCGGAGGCCCCCTGCCGCCGGTGCTCCATATGGGCTCCTGTGTGGACAACTCCCGTGCGGTGGCCCTTGCGGTTGCAGTGGCGGAATATCTGGGTGTGGATACGGATCAGCTGCCGGTGGTGGCGTCGGCAGCAGAGGCGGTCTCGGAAAAAGCCGTCTCCATCGGAGCGTACGCCGTTGCCGCCGGCCTGCCGACCCATGTGGGCGTGATGCTGCCGGTACTGGGGAGTACCCTGGTGACCCAGGTCCTGACGGAAAAGGTCAAAGAGCTGACGGGTGGATATTTTATCGTGGACCTGGATCCCGATTCCGCAGCCGAAAGTCTGCTGGCCGCCATCGATGAACGGCGAGCCGGTCTCGGATTGTAACCCTGTCCGGTCCAAAAGGGCCGTTTTACCGATAAGGAGTCGAATATGTCTCAACCAAAGGAAATATTTGTACGCCTGGACCGATGCATGGGGTGTCATACCTGTGAGCTGGCCTGTGCCGTGGCCCATTCCCAAAGCCAATCTTTGTACGGGGCCCTGGCCGAACGTCCCGGTCCCAAATCCAGGGTTTATGTAGAGTGGGTGGCCCCCGACGGCAATGTGCCGGTTTTGTGCCGCCACTGCGAGGACGCGCCCTGTATGCACGCCTGTATTGCCGGGGCCATCACCCGGACCGATGACAGTGTGGTCATTACCAACCCGGACAAATGTATCGGGTGCTGGACCTGTGTCATGGTCTGTCCCTACGGGGTCATCGGCCGTCATCTGGAAGAGAACCATGCGTATCGGTGCGATCGTTGCCAGGACCGGGACACTCCGGCCTGCGTGGACGCCTGCCCCAGTAAAGCCTTGGTGTACCGAAGTGTCGAGGCCTTTTCCAAGGAAACCCGGAAAGCCGCATCCACCGAGATGCTGGCCGGGGAGGGGGGATAACATGGCGGCCAATCAAACCGACTACGTGATCGCCGGGGGAAGCGCTGCCGGGATGGCGGCGGCCTGCGCCATCCGTGAAAAAGATCCGGGCGGGCGGGTGACGGTGCTCTCCGAAGAGGCGGACCCTCCCTACTTTAGGCCCATGATCCCCTTTCTGATCAGCGGCAAAAAAAAGGTAGAGGAGATGGCCCTACTGGGTGAGGGCCCCTATCGGAAAGCCGATATTCAATTGCAGCTCAACGCCAGGGTGGATCACATCGATTTGACTGCCCAGACGGTGAATGCGGGCAAGGTCGGATCCTTCCCTTATGACAAGCTGCTCATCACCACAGGAAGCCGGCCCTATGTCCCGCCGGACATCGGCGGTATCGATGGGAGCGGCGTGTTTGCCCTGCGGACGCTGGCCGACGCCAGAAAAGCCCGCCTTCGTGCGTTGGATACCCGGCATGCCGTCATGCTGGGCGGTGGGCTGCTCAATCTCAAAGCGGCCTTTGCGCTGCTGGAACGGAATATCGAGGTTACCCTTGTGGTACGTTCTCCGGAAGTGCTCTCCCAGCTCATGGAACCGGAGGACGCGGTACTGATTCGCCGGGCCCTGGACGATGCGGGTCTCAAGATCCGGACCGGTGTCAGCGCCATAGACATTCATGCCAACGGCAGCGGAGTGGCGGGTGTGGACCTGGATGACGGCAGTAAAATTGACTGCCAGATGGTGTGCATCGGAAAGGGCGTCCGGCCCAACACCGATTTTCTGGATCCACAGACCGTGGAGATCGACGGAGGTGTGGTCACCGACCGGTACACCGCCTGCAGCACCCCCGATCTGTTTGCAGCCGGAGATGTGGCCGTTACCTACGATCCCATCAGCGGCGAACCGATTGTAACCGGTCTCTGGACCCATGCGGTGGAGATGGGGCGTTGCGCCGGTGCCAATATGGCGGGGTGTCCAACGGTCTATTCCGGCACCTTCGGAATCCTCAATGCCACCCAGGTCGCCAACATGCCCTTTGTTTCCATGGGAATTGTTCACACCCGGGGAACCGATCATGAGGTCCATGTGACGGAATCCGGCAGCGCTTATCGAAAACTGGTATTTTCGCCGGACGGGAATCGCCTGGTGGGGGTCGTCATGGTGGGAGATATTGCGAAAGCGGGCTTGTACCGCCTCGTCATCAGGGAACGGATGCCCGTTTCAAAACTAAAAAAGGAGATCATTCGCCACACCCTCCATTACGGGCATTTCATTGGAAAACCCTAATCTGGAGAGACAGCCACATGGCGACGGGCACGCATAACAACGCCGTCATGGGAAAAATGATACAGGGCTGCTGCCGCAAAAGCGATCTTTCGGTGGCCTATGGGATGAGGCGAATGGGTGCCCAGGGAAGATTTATTGTGAGGCATTGCATTTGCCGGAGCCGTTGGGGAGATTACTCCTGGCGAAACATCACCTTTCCGCTCATGCTCGTGTCATAGCCTTCCAGTTGAGCGGCCCGCTCATTAAAGGGCCGCTCATGGAGCTGCCCCAGAAACAACTGGATCCCTTTTTCGAAGAATTTTTCCTTACTCACCAAAAGATCGTACCGTTCCCAACGGATGGGGAGAAACCCGAGCCCCAAAAGCGATGCGATGGGACGGATCCCCGGGGCGGCATCCGCCCGTCCGGCCAAAAGTTCGATGCCCACATCCATATGCCGGCTCAGCTCGGTCGGGTATCCGGCTATTTTTTCTCCGGCCAATCCCGCTTTTTTCAATTCTCGGTCAAACAGCAGACGGGTTCCAGTACCCAGCGGACGATTGAGAATCCGGATCCCTTTACGCCCCAGATCTGAGATCTCCCGAATTTTTTTCCCGCCGTCCGGAGAAAGCATCAATCCCTGCTCTCTTCTTGAAAAATTGACCACCACCGGCATCTGGTCCAGCTCTTTCGAAGCGTAATCAAAATTGTATTCCTCTTCATCTTCCTGCAGCAGATGGCTTGCAGCGATGTGGCACATGTTCTGCTTGAGCGCCCGGAGCCCTCCCATGCTGCCGAGATTACCGAAGACCGCCAGGTGATCACGGGAAAGGGAATTGAAAAAATTGATGGTTTGATCCAGCAGCAGGTCGTTGCTGCCGGCGATGATCAGCAGGCCGTGGTAGGGCGGCAGCCGGGAGATGGTTTCCGGATAATTGATGGTATTGGACTCGATCCACTGCTCCACCAGATGTTTGGGAAAAAGCCATTTTCCGGTCACCTTTGTCGCCGGCAATCCTTTTTCCGAGACCAGTGTGTAGACCATTTTTTCGTTTACTTCCAAAAACCGGGCAACCTCTCTGGTCGTGAGCAATATTTTCATCGGATCCTCCCTTTTCGATCCCGCCGTTTGGATTTTAGAATATGGATAAATAATCTTCACCCCAATATGGGGAATGGTATAATTTTACCGTAAGATTTTGTCAATTTTTTCAAAAAAAATTTTTATAAGGATTATTAATAACCAGAAAGAACCATAATAGACCGAAGTGTTGACCGTTACCCTGCGATCAAAGATGCTATGAAGCGGTTCTCCAAATCGATCCGCAACTGTTTGATGCGTGCCAGGCTGCCATCCGGATTGAGATTTATTCTCCGATTCTCGTTTTTCAGCCTGCGGGTCTGGGTAGGACAGCAGTACCAGGTACATATGAAAGGCCGGACCGGGCGGGCCAAAGCGCATCCGCGGTTTCTCAAATAGCGGCAGGTTCCGTCAAGGCGGGTGATGGGTTGTCCCGGGGGAATCGGCAGGTTGAGCAGGTGAAGATACAGCAGGTCTTTGTAATCAAACCAGGGTTTGGCCGTCAGACAGCACGGATCCGGACAGCCGCTACAGGTCATTGTTCCCAGTTGTTCCATCATGGGATACAGGGATGCGAATTGTTTTTGGAGAATTGCTGCCAGAATTTCCAATTGGCCGTCAGTTGCTTTCGCGAATTCAACATGATAGTCGAATATCCGGTTCACCTCCCGCCATTCCCGGCCTTTGGACCAGGGGATCGGCGGTGTATTGATGACTGTGAAGGAGCGGTCCACAATCCTTTTCGCACGCATTGCACCATCCTGAGATTTCAATTATACCCGGGACCCTACTCCTTTTCCGGGATGCCCTCCGGCTGAGGAACGGCTATTAAAACTTGATTTACACCTCTATTCGGTTATATTACCATAATTACGGGCCGTTTTGCGATATATCCCAATAGTTCGGGCCTTTGTTTTAAAAGCATCCTCCCGCGGTCCGACACAGCCGATCGGTTTGCCCGAACCCGAACGATTCAGGATCTCCGAAACAGCGCTAACCAGCGTGACCAAAGGGGAAGATCATGATCAGCGAAAAAGAAAAACTCGACAAACTGACCCAACTGGGTGTTGAATTAAATCAAGTGCGTGACATGGATATCCTTCTTGAGCATGTTTTGAAGGACGCACGCTATTTTGTCAATGCGGATGCCGGCTCCATCTATATCCGCAAGGATGAGATGCTCGATTTCACCTATACTCAGAACGATACTTTTCAAAGTCGGCTCCCGGAGGGTGAAAAACTGATCTACTCCACCTTCAGCATCCCCATCGACAAAAAGAGCATTGCCGGCTATGTGGCCACAACAGGGGAGGTGCTGAATATCCCCGATGTCTACTGTATCGAGCCCACCGCACCCTATTCCTTCAGCAAGAAGTTCGACGAGGAGTCTGGATATAAGACCCAGTCCGTGTTTACCGTTCCTCTGAAAACCCAGCGGGGAGACCTTTTGGGGATTCTGCAGATCATCAACGCGATGGATGAAAATAAAAACGTCGTACCTTTTTCTGCAGAAGATGAGAGCATCATGCTTCATTTTGCAGGGTTGGCTGCCGTTGCACTGGAACGGGCCCAGATGACCCGGGCCATTCTGCTCCGGATGATCTCGATGGCAGAATTGCGGGATCCCAAGGAAACCGGGGCCCATGTCAACCGGGTGGGAGGCTATGCCCTCGAGCTATACGAACACTGGGCGCGTCGGCATCACATCGACCAAAAGGAGATCGACCGGACCCGTGACAGCCTTCGGATGGCAGCCATGCTTCATGATGTTGGCAAAGTCGCCATTTCCGATCTGATATTGAAAAAGCCGGGCCGTTTCAATGATGACGAGTTCGAGATCATGAAGCAGCATACCACCCTCGGTGCCCAGCTTTTTCTAAACGCTCAGTCCGATTTTGACGAATTGGCCTGTGAGGTGGCCCTAAATCATCACGAAAGATGGGATGGGAAGGGATATCCGGGTTTTGTGGACATTGCCACCGGTTTGCCCCTTGAAGGCTACACGCTTTCCAATGGCAAGACACGGGGAAAAAAAGGGGAGGAGATTCCCCTGTTCGGCAGAATTGTCTCTCTTGCCGATGTATTTGATGCGCTGTCTTCTGCCCGGATCTACAAGGAAGCCTGGGATGAAACCACGGTCCTGAGGATCATCGAAGAGGAGGCCGGTAAGCAATTCGATCCGGAACTTGTAGAGATCTTCTTCTCCTGTCTGAATGTGTTAAGATCGATCCAGCAGCGATATGCAGATCAGCCATAAATCGGATGGAAGGTCCGGGGATTCGTTTTGCCTCCCGGCCCTTATTCCGCTTTTGTTTCCAGAAGATTGAGCATTTTCTGCACCTCCCCTTTGAATCCAAACCAGCCCGGCGGAAAATCATTGTGGCCACAATCGTAGGACAGCAGCCGGCTGTTTTTGGCCGCCCCTGCAAGGGAGACGCCGTGGCGGTAGGGGATCACTTCGTCAAACCTTCCATGCAAAACAAGGACCGGTCCGGTATAATCCGATACGGCCGCTAGATTGTCGAAAGGATCGCGGATCAGAAACTCCGGTGCCAGGTAGCCATGGGCGAAGGATCGGATACTCGTAAAGGCGGACATGAGGATCAGCGCGGCTGCGGGTCTCTTCGACAAAATGGAGCATACCGCACCCCCTCCCAGGGAGCGGCCGAAGAGAATGATCTTTTCTCGGTCCACATCGGGCCTGGATGCGATGGTATCAAAAGCAGCCAGGAACGTCTCCCGGATCTTTGCCTCGGAAGGGGACCCGTCCGAACGGCCGTATCCCGGATATTCCACCAGCAGGACCCCGACCCCCAATTGAGTGAATGCCGTCAGTTCTTCAGGCCACCAGTCGATGAGTTCCGCATTGCCGTGGGCGAAAATCACGGCCGGCGAGGGGGAATCCGACGTTTCCTTTTTTTCAGGCGGCAGATACCAGCTCTCCACCTTCCCGAAACCGGTTTTGAGCCAGACGACCTCCGTGCCCGGGTATCGCTCCGGGTTGGCCTCGGGGGAATCTAACATGTAGCGGGGAAAGATCATCTGCCGCTGCATCAAAAACATGAACATGCAATAGCAAAGGTAGATTCCCACCGTCCACAGTATATACTTGAAAACGACCGACATGGCGGGGCCTTTCATTTCGTCTTTTCCGGATAGGGACACAAGCGGTTTAGCGGGCAGCCTTTACAGTCCGGTTTTCTCGCTTTACAGATCTCCCGTCCGAAGTAAACCAGTTGAAGTGAAAATACACCCCATTCCTTTTTGGGAACGATTTCCATGAGATCGAACTCGATCCTGACCGGGTTCTTGCTTTTCGTGAATCCCAATCGTCTGGAAATCCTCGATACGTGGGTGTCCACCACTATTCCGGGAATCCCGAAGGCCGCACCCAGGACGACGTTGGCCGTTTTTCGACCCACACCGGGAAGTTCGGTCAACTGCTCTAAGGTATCCGGTACCCGGCCGCCGTGTCTTTCGATCAAGGCTTTTGCGCAATTTCGGATATTTTTGGCTTTGTTCCGGTAAAACCCGGTGGAATGGATGAGCGTTTCAATCTTTTTCAAAGGTGCGCTGGCGAATGCTTCCGGGGTGGACAGTCGCTTAAAAAGAACCGGAGTGACCCGGTTCACCTGTTTGTCCGTGCACTGGGCCGACAAAATGGTGGCCACCAGCAATTGAAATGGGGAACGGTGGGTCAGCTGCGTCTTGACACGCGGGTAACGGGTCCTTAATTTTTTTCGGATTTCATCCGCGTGCTTGTTCAGGTCCATTGGATCGCATCCACGACCGCACCTCTGGCTGATGAGATCGCATTGTGATGAAACAGATCACGTCCGCTTCGGCGGCAACCATACGAATGGAATCGTATCATGAATTCCGAATCAGGGAAAGTGCGGGCACTGGGTCTCTGCTCCGGTGGGCTGGACAGTATGCTATCAGCTCTGGTGCTCAGAGATCAGGGTATTCTTGTAGAATGGATTACCTTCGAAACACCGTTTTTTTCGTCAGCCAATGCCCGACGGGCAGCCCGGATACTCGATATCCCCATCTTCGTTGCGAAAATCACACCTGTTTATCTTGAGATGCTGAAAAATCCCCCCAGCGGTTATGGTAAGCAGATGAATCCCTGCATGGACTGCCATGCCCTCATGTTTCGCCTTGCAGGTCAGAAGATGGCAGAGGATGGATTCGATTTCCTGTTTAGTGGAGAGGTACTGGGTCAGCGCCCCATGTCCCAGCAGAAGAACTCCTTGAGGTACGTTGAAAAGCAATCGGGATATGAAGGCTATATCCTCCGGCCGTTGAGCGCCAGGTCGATGCCTGAGACATTGCCGGAGCAAAAAGGCTGGGTGGATCGGAACCGGCTTCTTGATATCACCGGACGATCGAGAAAAGAGCAGATGGCGCTGGCCCACAGATACGGTATCGAGGACTATCCTTCACCCGCGGGGGGATGCCTGCTAACGGACAAAGGCTTTTCCGATCGGCTGAAGGACCTGTTTCAACACCGGACCGATTTTTCGGAAAGGGAACTCTATCTGTTGAAGTTTGGCCGCCATCTGCGGCTGGACCGCGACTGCAAGGTGATCGTCGGTCGCACCAAGGGAGACAACGACCATATCAAGCGTCATGTAGATCCCCTTAGCGACACGGTGATCAATGTAATTGGATATCCGGGGCCCGTAGCCGTCATACCCGGTGGTGCCGGTCGGGAGGCGGTGCTGATGGCCGCCGCCATATGTGCCGGATACAGCAAGGCTCCTGAAGACCAACCCGCCACCGTCAGCGTAATCGGAGCGGACGGAAAGGAAAATGTGAAGGTGCTGCCCATACCGCCGCGGGATGCCAAGCGGTTTATCCTTTGAGCCAGTTTGAAAACGTCCCAATTTGACCAATCTCTGTGTCGGGCATAAATTTTAATCCTCGAAATACTCCATGTATTCCTGTGGTTAAAATTTATGCCCTCCTTGACCTTGAACAAATTGAAACGTTTTCAAACCGGCTTCCCTAACAATCATCTTTTGATGCACTGGCGGCGGGCGCAGAGCTGGCCGCAGGCAGCCGAGATATCCTGACCCTTACTGCGGCGGATCATGACGGTATGATTCTTATCCTTAAGGATCTGATGAAACGCCAGAATGTCACGCTCTTTCGGCCTTTTGAAGGCACATCCCCCATGTTCATTAAAAGGGATCAGATTGATTTTGGACCGCACCGGTGTAAGAAGGCGGCTGAGTCTTTTCGCATCCGCCGGGGAGTCGTTTTCCCCTTTTAGCAGAATATATTCAAAGGTGATCCGTCTTCCGGGTTTCAACGGGTACTTGCGACAGGCCTCGATAATTTGTTCTATGGGATATTTTCGGTTGATGGGCATCAACCGGCTTCGGGTGGCGTTATCGGCGGCATTCAGAGACACGGCCAGTTTGATCTCCGAATCCTTTCCAAGATCGGGGAACCTTTTGACCAGGCCTGCCGTGGATAGGGTGATCCGGCGGCTGGAAAAACCCATCCCCTCCTTTCTATCGGTCAGAATCTCAACAGCACCCATGACATGTCGGTAATTGGCCAGCGGTTCCCCCATTCCCATAAAAACGATGTTGGTCAATCGTCCCGGCCATGGATCTTCGATGGTATGGGCGACATCCCGTACCTGGGAAACGATCTCCCCCTTTGTGAGGTTACGGGAAAAACCGATTTCTGCGGTCCGGCAGAATCGGCATCCCTGGCCGCATCCCACCTGGCTGGAGATGCAAAGGGTATAATGGTTTTTCTCCGGTATCAGGACGCATTCCGTAGGCTCACCGTCCTGCAGCTGGAACAGAAATTTACGCGTGCCATCAGCCGATTTTTGAACCTTATCGAGGGCAAGTCGGCCGATATCAAATGCACCGGCCAATTCTTGACGCAAGGATTTACCGACGTCGCTCATCACATCGAAAGTGTCAGCCTGTCTCTGATAAACCCATCTTAGGATCTGGCCGGCATGATAAGGCGCAGCTCCCCGTTGCGCCAGCCAATTCCTCAGGTCATCGGGCGCCAGCTCCTTGATGTCGGTTTTATTCATTGCAAGTGCCACCAACTATGATATAGTGTTCCGTACATATTGGATAAACTTAAAAATCGGTTTGTCAAAGTCGTCGGCAATAAAGTTCCGTAAATCAAGGATCTACGGGCCGGTCGCCAATTTATTCGGAACCTTTTATTTTTCTTGACATAGCATTTTTTTCCTATTAACTTCAAGTGTTTTAGGATTTCTCGTTTCAGGCGGGTTTGTATGTTTGAGAGCCTCAGTGACAAGCTGGATGCCGTTTTTAAAAAACTAAAAGGGCACGGCAAGTTATCGGAAAAAAATATCGTAGACGGCCTTAAAGAGGTCCGTATGGCGCTTCTTGAGGCGGACGTGCACTATCGGGTCGTCAAACGGTTTGTCGCAGGGATCAAGGAACGGGCCTTGGGCCAGGAGGTGATGTCGAGTCTGACACCCGGACAGCAGGTGATCAAGATCGTCAATGATGAGCTGACACAGCTCATGGGCGAGCACCATGAAGAACTCAATTTGTCCGGAACCCGTCCGGTATCGGTGATGCTGGTGGGACTGCAAGGATCCGGCAAGACCACCACGGCCGGCAAGCTCTGCATCCATATCCGTAAAAAGGGGATGAAACCCTATCTCGTTCCGGCGGATGTGTATCGACCGGCTGCCATCGATCAATTGAAAAAGCTTGGCGAGCAGCTGGATGTGCCGGTACATCCCTCTACGAGCGATATGAATCCAGTGGGGATCTGCCTTGAAGCCCGGACCGCGGCCCAGCGTGAGGGGTGCGACACCCTACTTCTGGATACGGCGGGCAGGCTTCATATCGACGAAGCATTGATGGAGGAGCTGGTTCAGATTCAAGCGGCGGTGAAACCGTCCGATACCCTGCTGGTGGCGGATGCCATGACCGGCCAGGATGCCGTGAACATCGCCACATCGTTCAACGAAACACTGAACATCGGCGGTGTGGTACTCACCAAACTGGACGGTGATGCCAGGGGAGGGGCGGCCCTTTCCATCAAATCGGTAACGGGAAAACCGATTAAATTTGTTGGCGTCGGGGAAAAACTCAGCGATCTGGAAGCGTTCCATCCCGAGCGGATGGCCTCCAAGATTCTCGGCATGGGGGACGTTCTCACCCTGATTGAGAAAGCACAATCGGTGGTGGACGAAGATAAAGCCGCCGAACTCGAAAAAAAGCTGAGAAAAAACCAGTTTACACTGGAAGATTTCCGGGATCAGATGCTTCAGATTCGTCAGATGGGATCGCTGTCCGACCTCGTCAAGATGATCCCTGGGATGGGAAAGGTCAAGCAGCTAAAAAACCTTGAGGTGGATGAGAGAGAGCTGGTACGCATCGAAGCGATGATCAATTCCATGACACCCCAGGAGCGGCGGCAGCATACCATTATCAACGGCAGCCGCCGAAAAAGAATTGCCAGGGGTAGCGGCACCAAAATTCAGGATATCAATCGACTGCTCAAGAATTATTCGCAGGTTGTTAAAATGATGAAGAAATTAAACAAGGGGGGAATGCGCGGTTTCGGCCGGGGCATGCTTCCGTTTTAGAGGAGAGGAAGATGGCGGTTAGAATCAGACTGGCAAGACACGGCGCTAAGAAAAGGCCTTTTTACCGGATCGTTGTTGCGGACGGCGAAAGCCCGAGAGACGGCCGGTATATCGAAAATGTGGGTACGTACAATCCCCTGAAGGATCCTGTCGAAGTGGTGATGAAGGCGGATCGTATCAAATACTGGATGGAGCAGGGCGCTTCACCGAGTGATACGGTCAAAAGCCTCATCAAGAAAGAGGGGTTGTTCGCGGAATCTGCATAACGTTTCTGACCCTTGTTCTCTAACAACCAGCAAAGGAGATGGAGCTATGAAAGAGCTGATCAGTTACATCGCGCGGGCATTGGTTGATAATCCAGAACAGGTTACGGTATCGGAAGTGGAGGGAAACCAGACCTCCGTACTGGAACTGAAAGTGGCAAAAGAGGACCTAGGGAAAGTCATTGGAAAGCAGGGGCGGACGGCTCGTGCCATGAGAACCATCTTGAGCGCTGCATCCGCCAAGGTCAAAAAACGGACCGTACTTGAAATTATCGAGTGACGGGCTGCCGATGTCCGCTTGACCCTTTTGTCACCCGTTTCCCCATCGGTTTCGTCTTCGGAAGATGGGTCGGCCCGCTTTGGAATAGAGGCCGATACGATCCGTTTTCCGAAGGGCCGATCCGGAGTTTGTCGTGTTCCCCTCCTTTGCGCTGAATTCCAACAGGGGCGGTAAAACATCCAATCCGCCTGTATCGAACCTCCAGGATACCGTCAGCATCGGCAAAATAGTAAAGGCCCACGGCTTGAAGGGCGCCCTTAAGGTGGTTCCCTACGGGGAGACCCTTACCACATTGGAACCGGGTTTTTCCGTTGTGGCCGCGGGAGGAGACGGTCGGACGCAGGTGTATACCGTCAAGGCGGCACAACGCGACAAGCGGTATCTCCTGCTTTTCCTTTCCGGAATCGAAAACCGGGACCAGGCCGAAGCCTTAAAGGGCGCTGTGTTGTGTATGGAAAAAGCAAGATTGCCCAAGCTTGAAGCGGGCACCTACTATTGGGCCGATATCATCGGCTGCGAGGTCTTCACTATAGAGGATGAATATATCGGATCGGTCCAGACCATCATTCCCACCGCCGGGAACGATGTGTATGTCGTTACAAACGGAGAGGATGAGATTCTGATCCCCGCTCTTGAGTGGGTGGTCCTGTCCGTTGACACCGATGACCGTACCATCCGGGTGGATCTGCCAGAAGGCCTCTAACCTGCGATGATGAAACAGTTATTCAATAACCGGTAAACAAACCCAAATCCGGGCTTTAAAAGACCGCTACAGCCTTTTACAACACATCCCTTCCTGAAAATGGTTACGGGGAGGTCATTGAATGAGATGAGATTTACCGTTCTGACGATTTTCCCGGATATGTTCGATCTTTTCCAGCGCCATGGCATCATCAAGCGCGCCGTTGAAGCCGAAAAAATCTGTATATCCACCGTCGATATCCGGGATTTTACAAAAGATCGTCATCGAACCACCGATGACAGGCCCTATGGCGGCGGATGCGGGATGGTCATGAAGCCGGAGCCTCTGGCAGCGGCCATCCGAAAGGCCAAAGCGGATTCACCCGGCGCCCGTGTGGTGGCGATGTCTCCCCAGGGTATCCGTTTGGATCAGGCGCTATCAAAAGACTATGCAGGCCGCACCAGCCTCATCCTGGTATGCGGACGGTATGAGGGGATCGACGAGAGGATCTGCGGTTCGTTCATCGATGAAGAGGTTTCCATCGGCGATTATGTACTTACAGGGGGGGAATTGCCCGCCATGGTGCTGATGGATGCGGTCACCCGGCTGATTCCCGGTACGCTGGGGGGGGCGGAATCCGCTGAAAAGGATTCATTTGCGGACCAGATGCTGGAGCATGCCCACTATACCCGCCCAGCGCTTTTTGAAGGCCAGACGGTACCTGGAGTGCTGTTATCCGGAAACCACCAGGCAATTGAGGCGTGGCGGACGGAATCCGCGCTGATCCGAACCTTTTTGAAACGGCCGGACCTGTTGAAGGAAAAGGAACTCAGCAAACAGGAGGTGGACCTTTTGGGAAAGTGGCATCGCGAGCTTACCGCTCTGGTCGATGTCAGTCGGGACCGAACGTAAAAGATGGGGAACCTGTATGTGGCCCTGGTTCACTATCCCGTGGTGGATAAAAACGGAGCCGTCATCTCCTCTGCGGTTACGAATCTGGATTTGCATGACATTGCCAGAGCGGCGAAAACCTTCGGGGTGTATCGGTTTTTCGTGGTCACGCCCCTATCGGATCAGTTCTTGTTGGTGGATCGCATCGTTTCCCATTGGGTGACCGGTTACGGTGCCCGGTACAACCCCAAAAGGCGCCAGGCGCTTGAGTTGATCCGAACCGCCGCCTCGATTGATGAAGCAGGGCAAAGAATTGCTGAAAAGGAGGGATGTCCGCCCCAGCGGATTGCCACGAGCGCCCATCACCATGACCGTTGTATCAGTTATGGACGCTGCCGGAAGATAATTGATGGCAAAAATCCATGTCTGCTCCTTTTCGGAACCGCCTGGGGGCTTGATCGAGCGGTGATGGCGAACAGTGACCATATTTTGCAACCGGTCACGGGGTGCGGTGATTGGAACCACCTTTCCGTTCGATCGGCTGTTTCGATCATATTGGACCGGCTTATTTCAAAAAGGGGTTGAAAGAGGCTTTAAAAAGAGTTAAAGGATAAAATTTTGTGTAGACCATGCCGTTATCCGGCATGAAAAAGGGTTCTTAACTGACCGGTTCCATGGATCGGCAGCCATAAAATTGTTGGAGGAAAAAATGGAAGCCATAAGAAATCTGGAAAGAGAGATGATGCGCATGGATCTGCCCGAATTTGCGCCGGGCGATACGGTAAAAGTCTACGTCAAGATCAAAGAGGGCGAGAAGGAAAGGATCCAGGCATTTCAAGGGGTTGTGATCAGTAAACGCAAGGGAACATCCAACGCGTCTTTTACGGTGCGAAAAGTTTCTTATGGAGTGGGGGTGGAAAGGGTCTTTCCTTTTCATTCTCCTGCCATCGATAAAATCGAAGTGATCACCCATGGGCGCGTGCGGCGTTCGAAGATCTATTACCTTCGAAAATTGAGGGGAAAGGCCGCCAGGATTCGGGAGCGCCGATTCACCTGATGGGGAGGATGCTTCCGGCAGGTTTCTATGAAACCCGATCTGTGGGCGTTTGAAAAGAAATCGGCTCGAAAAGGATACGCAAGGATCGCCGGCCTCGACGAGGCCGGCCGGGGACCGCTTGCGGGTCCGGTGGTGGCCGCCGCTATCGTCCTTCCCGCCGATTTTCCCATTTCCGATATCACCGATTCAAAAAAGCTGACTCCCGCAAAACGCGAACTCCTTTTCGATCACATCTATATCCACGCCGATGCCGTCGGAATCGGATTGATCGACGCATCGGAGATCGATCGCATCAACATTCTCCGTGCCTCCCTTTCCGCCATGACCCTGGCGGTTGAAAATCTCTATCCATCCCCCGATTTCCTTTTGGTCGACGGAAAATTCTCAATACCGTCTGATATTCCCCAGCGCCCCCTGGTAAAGGGCGATGCGCTGAGCATTTCCATCGCCGCGGCGTCCATCGTTGCCAAGGTCACACGGGATCGATTCATGAAAAGATACCACGAGGATTATCCCCAGTTCGGGTTCGACCAGCACAAAGGGTATCCCACTCGGGCGCATCGGGAGGCCATTCGGGAGTTTGGACCCTGTCCGATTCATCGACAGAGCTTTAAAGGGGTCAGTGAGAAAATGGTGCAAAAGCCTCTTTTTTAAAAGATAACCACAGGTGCAGTCCCATGCCCAACCGCAATCAAAAGCTCGGCCAGCTCGGTGAATCCTTGGCGGTGGCACATTTGAAAAAAAAGGGCTACCGGATATTGGAAAGGAACTACCGGAATCTCTTTGGCGAAATTGATATCATTGCACGGCATGGCGAGAGCCTGGTATTTGTAGAGGTCAAATCCAGACGATCGGACCGGTACGGTGGCCCCAAATTCGCTTTGACATCGGCCAAGCGGAAGAAGATCTCCATGGTGGCCCTTTCCTATCTGAAGTCCATGGGGAACAGCCGCGTCAAGGCCAGATTTGATGTGGTTGCGGTTGGAGCGGGCTGTGACCCGCCCCGAATCGAAGTCGTCCGAAATGCATTTGAGCTCGCCTATCCCTGAAGATAAGGAATAAAAATGGGTGGATCTCTGTTCGTCGTGGCCACGCCCATCGGCAACATGGACGACATCACCGTCCGTGCCCTGAATGTTCTGGCAAAAGTCGATCTCATTGCGGCTGAGGATACCCGCCACACCGGTAAATTTCTTGCCCGGCACGGTATCAAGCGACCCCTTGTCTCCTATCACGAGCACAACGAAAAAGAACGTGCCAGGGAGCTGACGAAACGGCTTCATAACGGGGACAATATCGCCCTGGTCACTGATGCCGGCACGCCTTCCATATCGGATCCGGGGTACCGCCTGGTCAGGCGGGCGACAGCGGAGAATATCCAGGTGAGCCCGCTTCCGGGTCCCTCTGCGGCCATGGCGGCGCTATCCGTTTCTGGATTATCCACCAGCGCATTTATATTCATCGGATTTCCCGACCGTAAAAAGGGCCGGCGCCACCGGATGCTCCGCCATCTTGCCACAGAACCCAGGACCCTTATATTTTATGAATCCCCGAAACGGATCCTACATCTGCTTGGGGAGATCAAAGACGCCATGGGGGATCGATACGCCGTACTGGCCCGGGAGTTGACCAAGCTACACGAAACGATCTACCGGGGAAAGCTCTCCGAACTCATCGGGCAAATGGAGCAGAAGACCACCCTGAAAGGTGAATGCACGTTGGTGGTCCAAGGGGCCGGTGATCCGGAACCGCTTTCCGGGGAAGCCCTGCGTGAAGAGATCAAAAAAAGACTCGGCATTCCCGGTTTGACTCCTTCAGGGATCACCCGGCAGATTGTTTCTCGGTTCGGCGTATCCAGAAACCGAGTCTACAAAGAAGTGCTGAAAATGAAAAAAACCGATACGGGTGAGTGAAGAACAGATCGGGCATTTTCGGATCATCGATTTTTCTGACGGTAATCCGAAAAGTCTCCGAGTCGTTTGTTTCGTTCAAAAGCGGTTAAGCCCATACGATTCTGACGTTTCATCGTCCAACTGAAAGGATCACATCCATGGATTCCATAGATGCCATTTTTTCTCCCGGTTCCGTCGCCGTTGTGGGTGCCTCCACTTCCCCTGGAAAGGTGGGGCATGATATCTTCGCCAATATATTGCGGGGTGGATTCTCGGGAACCCTCTATCCGGTCAACCCGGCTGCAAAATCGGTCCTCAGTGTACGCGCATATCCGGCCATTGACCAAATTCCCGATCCGGTGGATCTGGCCATCGTCATCCTACCGCCGGAACCTGCCCTGAAAAGCATAGAAGCCTGCATCGATAAGGGGGTTAAAGGAATCGTCATCGTCTCGGCAGGATTTCGTGAGGTCGGGGGACAGGGCCTGGAACTTGAAAACAGGATCGTGAGGATCTGCCGAGAGGCCGGTGTACGGGTCGTGGGCCCCAACTGCCTGGGGGTGATCAATCCCAATCCCGCCGTTCGCCTGAACGCCAGCTTTTCCTCCCGGATGCCGGATTTCGGAAATGTGTCTTTTATTTCTCAGAGCGGTGCCCTCTGCACTGCGGTGCTCGATTTTGCCGCTGACCGGGATTTCGGTTTCTCTAAATTCGTTTCCATTGGTAACAAGGCGGATGTGGATGAACTGGATCTGCTCCGATACTTCCACCGAGATATGGATACCGAAGTGATCATGCTGTATCTTGAGGAGTTGAGACGTGGACCGGAATTTATCCAGGCCGTGGAGGCGATCACCTCCGGTGACCGGCCCACCCCCGTGCTGGCCATAAAATCGGGACGCACCAGCGCCGGTGCTAAGGCAGCGGCATCCCACACCGGGGCGCTCGCCGGTACCGAGGCGGTTTACGATGCGATATTCCGACAAGCGGGCATTATACGGGTCGATTCCATTGATGAACTTTTCGATTATGCCACGGCGTTTGCTTATAAAAACGAAACGACCCTGGGGAAATACACCCGGAAGGTGCCGGATGGGAACCGAGTGGCGATCGTCACCAATGCGGGAGGCCCCGGTATCGTCGCAACCGATGTCACCGTTTCTTCTGGACTGCGCCTGGCGGAGTTGAGTCAGGAGACCATTGATGCCCTGGCCAGCCATCTGCCTACCACCGCCAATCTTCATAACCCGGTGGATGTGATCGGGGATGCGGCGCCGGACCGCTACGAAAACGCCTTGACCGCCGTGATTCGCGACGAGGGAGTGGATGGGGCCTTGGTTATCCTGACGCCCCAATCCATGACCCGTGCCCTTGAGACTGCCAAGTCGGTGGTCAAGATTACCCGGCGAACCCATAAGCCGGTTCTCTGCTGCTTTATGGGAATTGTCGATGTTTCCGCCGGTGTCAAGTACCTCCAAAACCACGGTGTGCCGGTCTTCCGGTTTCCGGAAAACGGCGCCAAGGCATTCGGTGCTCTGTACCGCTATTCCAGCTGGCTCAACCGGCAACAATTTGCTCCATTTCACTTCAATCACCGGAAAAAAGAGGCGGGCCGGATTATCCAGACGGTCCTGTCCAATGGGAAGACACGACTGGGTGAGATCGAAGGCACCGAAATGCTCAAGTGCTACGGTTTCAACGTCCTGCCGACCCGGCTTGCCAAAACTGCCGATGAATCGGCCGAGATCGCCCGCGAGATCGGTTTCCCGGTGGTGTTGAAGATCGTGTCCAGCCAGATCCTTCACAAGACCGATGCCGGCGGCGTCGTCATCAACATCGTGACAGCCGATCAGGCAAAGGACGCCTTTCGTCGTATTGTAGAGGGTGCGAAGCAATACCGACCGGATGCCACCATCGACGGTGTTCTGGTTCAGAAGATGGCCCCACCGGGGGAAGAAACGATTCTGGGCGTCAATCGCTACCCTGTTTTCGGGCCTCTGGTCATGTTCGGCATCGGCGGCATCTTTGTAGAGGTATTTCAGGATGTCGACTTTAGGGTAGCCCCGGTGGCAAGAAATTCAGCCCGCCGGATGGTACAGCGTATCAAAGGGTACAAGCTTTTAAATGGGTTCCGGGGTCGGCCCCAGGCGGATATCGAGGCAGTGGAAAAAGCCATAGTGAGCCTTTCCGACATGGTCCTGGATCATCCGGAGATTATCGAGATGGATATCAACCCCATGCTCGTTCACCCAAAAGGCGAAGGCGTGACCGTCGCGGACTGTCGGATGATTCTCAGGCCCGGTATCGAGAATGATGGAAAATAACCTCGACCCAGTGAACTCCGGATCCATTGCTGGGCAGGAATTTGCCGTGCTGTATCCGGTTCTCCTGGTCGTACCCCAGGTACGGCGTGATCTTAAAGGAAGGGAAAAGGTGAAATACCTAAGCCGCCATGCCCGGCGCGCCCTGCGACTTTCCGCTCAAAAAACCGGTGCCGTGTTGGACCGTTTTCCGAAAGATACCGACGGCGTGCCCCTTCCCGTCAATGGCGTTTACTGGTCGTTAAGCCATAAGTCGGACTTTGTCGCAGCCGTCGTGGCGGGCAGTCCCGTGGGGATCGATATCGAGGTGATCCGATCCCCCTCCAAGGGATTGTTTGACCGGATCGCCCGACAAAGAGAGTGGGAACTCATTGACCGTGTCTCCACCGAGGCTTTTTTTAGGTTCTGGACCGCCAAGGAAGCGGTCCTCAAAGCCACCGGGGTCGGTTTCAAGGGCTTTTCCAATTGTCGCATCGCCGGGGTGGCGGATCGCACCCATCTGACCGTGCGGTTCAATAACCGTTACTGGCGCGTCCGGCATTGTTTTTTTGACGATCACCTCGCATCCATTGCAGTGGATGGATGCGATATCCAATGGTCGATAGACCGGACAACCCATCAGGGCTGAAACGGAATTCCCATGTTTTCCCTGGTCACTGAAAAGGTAAAATTAAATCTGGAAATCGTGCCCATCGACTCCCTCCTCCTTCATGAGGAGGTGATCCCCGAAGCGGTCGACCGGCTCTACATGGAGTTCAAAAACTGGGCGAGCCTCCAGAACCCACTGATCGTCGATGAAAACAATATCGTGCTGGACGGAAACCATCGGGCTTTTGTCTTCAAATTGATGAAGCTTAAATTCGTTGCCGTGTGCCGAATCAACTACTTCAGCCCCGGCGTCCAGCTGAGATACTGGTTCCGGTTGCTCGAAGGAATGGGAGATACGGACCGCCTCAGATCGCTCATCGGTGAGGTCGGCGGCAGCCTCCATCCCGTTTCAGACCGGGACACATTGGGAAAGATCCTGAAGGCGGAGAGATTTTGTTGTGGGCTTCAATGCCGGTCGGGCTTCGAGCAGATCCGTTTTCCCGAAAGGAGGGTCAACGATGCCGTTACCGCTTATGGCGTGTTGCAAGATATACAGGAAGAACTTCTCCATCAGGGGGCTTCTTTGACTTTCGTTCCATGCCAGATGACCCATGAGCAGGAAATCTGCCGACCCTTTGAAAATGACGGTGTCATGATCTGGACCCCTCAGATCACCAAACAGATGGTGGTGGCGGCCGCCAGGAGCGGCCAGGTATTCGCCCCCAAAACCACCCGGCACCTCATCCACGCCCGTCCCATCAATGTCGATGTTCCCACCTACTGGTTTGACGATGATGTCACCCTAGAAGAGATCAATGCGCGATTCGAAGCGTATCTGCAGAAAAAACAGGTTCGAAAATTGGGTCCGGGTCAGATCATTGATGGCCGGTACTACGGAGAGCATCTGTTTGTCTTTTATGAGCCCAATGGAAAAAACACACCCAAAAGAGAAAAGCAAAATGAATGAAGAACAGAAACTCATCAGCCTTGCGGCGACGGGATTGGCCTCCCCTAATCTGGTATCGGATATCACCACCCGGATTTATCGTTTGAAAGGCAACATCATCGATGTCGAAGAAAGCTGCCGCAAGGGGCTTTTTTCCATATTTCTCGTGGTCGATTTTTTGGCGGCGGAAATGCCGCTGGAAAGGATCATGGCCGAACTGCGGGGTATTGAGGCGGATCTAAGCCTGAAGGTGATTGTGACACCTTGCGATAAACCGGAGATGAGCTGCTTTCCAGGGCATGAAAATCATATCGTGACCATCGTGGGGGTCGATCAACCCGGTATTATCGCCAAGGTCTCCACCTATCTCAAAGAACACCGCATCAACATCGAAAATTGCCGGATGATCGCACGGGGAGAATTTTTCTCCATGGAGATGATTATCGACACCCAGGAGATGAAAATGCCGCCCGGAAGGTCCCATCAAGAGGCGATCGAGAAGATGAAGCGAGGGATCCGGGATTTATGCGCGAAGATAGACCAGAGCGTGATCATACAAAGCGAGAACACCTACAAAAGGGCCAAAAAGCTGGTGGTGTTCGACGTGGAGTCGACGCTGATACAGGAAGGCTCAATTGAAAGGTTTCTGGACAAGATCGGCGGGCGTCTGCAATCGCCGGACAACCGAATTGGCACTACGGCAGACAGCCGGAACCCAATGCAGTCACTGGTGGACAATGCAAGATTGTTGAAAGGGATTCCGGTGGATGAACTTGAAAAATATAGTGAAATCCTTCAGGTGAACCCGGGTGCATTCGAGTTGATCAAAATTTTGAAATCGATGGGTTTCAAGATCGCCCTGCTTTCCACTGGCCTCAATTTTTTTGTGAAAAAAGTGTTTCAGTTCGCAGGGGTGGATTATGCTTTTTCCAATACGCTCAAAACGGACGAAAACGGCGTTACCACCGGTGAACTGGAAACACCTATCATTACCAGTGAAACCAAGGATGAGGTGCTTGAATTTATCCTGAATGTCGAAAAGATCCAAAGAGACCAGGTGATTGCAGTAGGGGATGGCTCCAGCTCATCCCATTTTATTAAAAATGTCGGCCTCTCCATCGCTTTCAAGCCCAACGGTCCGATCGTTCCGACGAACGGCATCCTCAGCGGCGACCAAATATTCAACATCCTATACTGCTTGGGCATCCCCGAGGATCAGCTGGAATCCTTCCGGTAGTCATTATCGGCAAGCACTAAAGTGGCGATCAAAACCGCAAGCACCGTTCAGGCATTGAGCGGCCGTTGTATCGGCTTTACCGGCGGGCATTAAATGGGGCAATAGACGATTGCATGAAAGCTGTCAGTCGCGAATGGTTTTGCTCAGATTCGGCATGGTTTCCGGTTTGTCCCGTTCCATGTAGCGACTGTCACCTTTTCGCCGGGTGACATTTTCATACACACCGTCGTCTCTTTTCACCAGCTTGGTGAATCCCAGATCTCTAAGCTCGCTGTTGCTCTTGGGGGTACTGATATTGATCCGAGAGATGATTTTTTGGACCGGCCCTTTGCACTTGGGGCAACGGGTCAGCGGGGCATCCTGTATCGATTGGGTGACTTCAAATACGGTACCCAAGGAACAGGCCTTGTCCACATGTTCATATTCATATACTGCCATGATCGATTCCCGGGAATTTCCGCAATGTTAGATAGTAATTAACTGTCTGTAATTAAGGGGATAAATCGTCTACCGATTTCAATCTAGTCACAATTGCCCGACTGTCAAGAGGCAGACGGCATTATCAAACAAAAAAGATAAAGCCGCCCCATTTCATTGGACCAGCGCATTTGATAGCATTGCCGGTTCGTTCCACCGCCCGCCGATCGGTTTGACATCTTGTACAATATCAAATAATTTTTTCAGCAACTCCAAATGACTTTATCACGTCGGTATCTACCAAAGGAAAGCGTCGATGAAAATCAAATTCCTAGGGGCCGTTCGGGAAGTGACCGGTTCCATGCACCTCTTGTCAACGGATTCGGATGATGTGCTGCTGGATTTCGGCCTGTTTCAGGGCCGAAGGAAAGAGACGGCAGAAAAGAACCGCCTGTTGCCCTTCGATCCCAAAAGGATCCGCAATATGGTGCTGTCCCATGCCCACATCGACCATTCCGGCCGGATCCCCCTGCTGACCCGGCAAGGTTTTACCGGCCAGGTGATCTGTACACGGGTCACTGCAGATGCCTGTGGTTATCTCCTTCCGGATTCCGCCCGGATACAGGAGTCGGATGCCAACTATCTCAATTATAAGACTGCCCGGAACGCCCTTAAACGGAAAAGCGGCGGTGTTGGAACCGTCAAGGGGGCCACTAAGAAAGGCGTTTCAAAACAGCTCAAGCGCGATGGACACCGGCTGGACACCCTCCGAATCAAGGAGGTGCTGGAATCCCAACACATCCCGGCAATTGAGCCCTTGTACAGCGAGGTGGATGCCGTTCAGGCCCTGACCCATTTTGCAAGCTATCCCTACCGTTTTCCGGTGGAGATCGGTGACGGGATAGACTGCACCCTGTATGAGGCCGGACATATCCTCGGCTCGGCGCTTGCCATGATTTGTGTAAAGGACAAAGCCGGAAAGCGGACCATCTGTTATACCGGCGATATCGGCCGATACAATAAACCGATTATCCGGGATCCGGCCGGAACATTTCCCTCGGAACACCGTAAGGTGGACCTGATGATTATGGAAAGCACCTACGGGGCCAGAATTCATGAACCCCTCTCGGATCTCAAACCGGCTTTGAAGAAGATTCTTACGGATACAGCGGAACGGGGCGGTACCCTCATTATTCCGGCGTTTGCCTACGGCAGAACCCAGGAATTGCTTTACGTGCTGCACGAACTATACAATGAAGGGGAGGTCAGCGCGCTTCCCATTTTTGTCGACAGTCCTCTGGCATCAAACATCACCAAAGTGTTCGGAGAGCATCCAGAAGTATATGACGACGAAACACATGCCACGTTTTTAGAAAAGGGGATGAATCCGTTTTTTTTCGATAAGATTCATTTTGTAAGGTCTGTAGAGGAATCGATGGCGCTTAACCGAGAGGAGAAACCCCACATCGTCATCTCCGCATCGGGCATGTGTGAGGCCGGAAGAATCCTGCACCATCTGCGACACAAGATCCACAATCCCAGGCATACCGTCCTGTTCGTGGGCTTCATGGCACAGCATACCCTGGGAAGACGCATCCTCGAAAAGGGGACCGAGTACCAGGCCGCCGGTCGAATCGGGCCTCCGCCGCGGGTTAAAATCCTCGGCAAGGAATATCCTTTAAAAGCGCATGTCGCGAAGATCGGCGGGTTCAGCGCCCATGCGGACCGAGAAGAGATGCTAGGTTTTCTGAAAAAGGCCGACCTGAGTGTAAAAAAAATCGCCGTGGTCCACGGTGAAGAAACACAGTCGCTTTCTTTCGCTGATTTTTTAAACGATAGGGGATATGCTGCCTTTGTGCCGAAACCGGGAGAAACAATCGAAGTCCCTTAGCGGCGGTTTTCTTTTTACTTTTGTAGTTTTGTTAGGACGGACTTTTCCATCAACCCCGGCGATTCAAGGGACTGTGGCGAAGCGCCGTTGGAGCGGTTTTTATGAAAATACTGTTGATCGATATCGGGGCCGGAACCATGGATGTTCTGTACTGGGATACCCAGGCGGATCATCATTATAAAGCGGTGGTGAAATCGCCGGTTCGGACTCTGGCTGAAAAAGCCGGCAAGACCCGGGGAGACCTTTTGGTCACCGGCTGCGAAATGGGCGGGGGGCGCCTTTCCGGTATACTGCGACAACGAGCCGAAAGGGCGGAGGTGGTGATGACCGCTACCGCGGCGGCCACTTTGCACCATGATTCCGACAGGGTTCGGGCCCAGGGGGTCCGGATCGTGGATGACAAAACGGCGGAGCGGCTGGCAGAGGAGAAAAGATACAGCCGGCTGGTTCTCGGTGATCTCCAGCCCGAGAGAATCGAACGGATCGTGAGAGGGTTTGGCGTCCCCTTTCGCGTGGATATTGTGGCCATCTGCGCCCAGGATCACGGTGTGCCGCCCCGCGGTGTGTCCCATCTGGACTTCCGACACAACTTGTTCAAGGCCAAACTGGACCGCGAGCCTTTTCCCCGGGCGTTGCTGTATGAAAGAAAAGAATGCCCCGAAACTTTCAACCGGCTTACGTCCATCGCAGCAACGGCGGCCGACCTGCCGGCCCGGGAGGTGTATGTGATGGACAGCGGTATGGCGGCGATTCTCGGGGCATCCCTGGACTTCCGGGCCCGGCGCAGTGATCCGGTGATTGTTCTGGATATTGCGACCTCCCATACGGTGGGTGCAGCGCTTTATCATAATGAAATTGCAGGATTCTTCGAATACCATACCCATGATGTCACGGCCCGTCGGCTGGATCGGCTCTTGGTTGAACTGGCCGATGGTGCGCTCGACCATAAAAAGCTGATGTCGGAAGGGGGACATGGGGCCTACATCCGGCACGCTGTGGGCTATCATCGCGTCCAATCCATTATTGCCACAGGCCCCAGGCGAGACCTCGCCAGGAAATCGAAATTGCCAATTCATCCCGGTGCGCCCCTTGGGGACAACATGATGACGGGCACCGCCGGACTTCTAGAAGCGGTTCGTCATCGGAAACGTCTGAATCCCACGTCATTTGTCCACTGACTTGCAATAAGCGTGCTAAGTGTGTATTATCACTGACTTGACTGAATCGACTGGCAACAATTGCATGTGCGGCTATTAAAGATGAACACCGCTGTGAAAAGACAGTCGCGGTGGAGAAAGCCCGAGAAGGAATAAATATTGAACATAAAGCGTTGGATACTAAATGTGTTTTCATCCGATGAAGAACAGGATGAGATATTGAACTCCGACGCTCAAAGGAGCACCATGACTGAAGATCCAGCGACACAAGGGTCCACCTTGAGGACAGAGGATCCAGATTTTCTTACAGACATCCGATTTGAGGATTTCAACTTACCGCCGGCTATTTACGAGGGGCTCGAAGCGGCAGGATTTACCCATTGCACGCCGATCCAGTCCAAAACACTGCCGGTATCTTTGACCGGTAAGGATATTGCCGGACAGGCCCAGACCGGAACAGGGAAGACCGCTGCGTTTCTGGTCACCATATTCGCCCGGCTGCTGTCGGATCCCAAACCCGAAAAGAAAATGCCTTCCGCGCTGGTCATCGCCCCGACACGTGAACTCGCCCGGCAGATATACGAAGAGGCCAAAGTACTGGGCGGTGGCACCGACTTCAGGATGGTCCAGGTGGTTGGCGGCGTTGATTATGTCAGACAGGCCGATCAACTCCGTGAGGGTGCCGATGTGGTGATCTGCACGCCCGGTCGGATCATAGACTACTTCAAGCAGGGGATTTTCAAGACAGACGGCATCCGTGCGGTCGTGATCGACGAGGCGGACCGGTTGCTGGATCTCGGGTTTGAAAAGGACATGCGGTACATCCTCAAAAATCTTCCCCACTACGAAAAACGACAATCCATGCTGTTTTCCGCGACATTGTCCTACAGGGTCATGGACTTGACCTACGAATACATGAATCTGCCCGAGTTTATCGCGGTAACCCCAAAAGAGGTTGCAGTAGAGGCGATTGAACAAACCCTGCATCATGTGGGAAAGGGGAAAAAGCTTCCACTGCTGCTGGGTATTCTGGCACGTGAAAATCCTCACAGGTGTCTGATCTTCGTCAATACCAAAGCGGGAGTGGAGTGGTTGACTCAGAAGCTCAAGGGGAACAAGTGGCTGGCGGAGGGGATTACCGGGGATCTGCCCCAGAAAAAGCGTTTCAAATTGATGGAGGGCTTCAAAAACGGACGCATCAAGATACTTCTGGCCACGGATGTGGCATCCCGGGGGATCCATGTGGAAGATGTCAGCCATGTAATCAATTACGACCTGCCCCAGGATGCGGAAAACTACATTCATCGCATCGGACGGACGGCACGGGCCGGGAAATCGGGTCGTGCCATATCCCTTGCCTGCGAAGAGTACGTCTACCACCTCGAGCCCTTGGAAGAGATGCTGAAATACACCATTCCCGTTGTCTGGGCGGAAGAGGACTGGTATGTGAAGGATCAGGCCGGTCCAGTCGCCCTGGCCCGGAAGCCCCATCGAAAAAAGCCGACCCATGGCAAGCCCCGGGTGGTGGATAAGAAAAACGGATTTCGGAAGATCCCCAAGATTTTCACAGAACGGGATCCCGAGTATTTCCCCGGCACCTTTTTCGGGTTCAAGCCACCGGAGGAATTGCGAAAAACAGAAAAAAAGGCCGCGGCTTCAAAACCGGATCCCCGGCAGAAGCGGCGACGTTCCCGCCGCAGACGCAAAAAACCCGCTGGCGGGGGGGAAACAGCCAAATCGCAAAAAGGAGAGGCAGCCTCTTCCAGCGCCTTGCCGGAAAACGGATCTGGTTGACATCTCACAAAATATGGTATAAGTGGAGGGGAACTGAAGTATATGTTGTGGTCCGTAGTCATATCGTCACCAGGACCGGGTGAAACCGCTTTCCACTATGGCGAATAAAAAAAACTTCATCCTCGATACCAACGTCATCCTGCATGATAGCTCCTGTATCTACCAATTTGAAGAACACGATGTCGCCATCCCCATCACCGTCATTGAAGAATTGGACCAGTTCAAAAGGGGAAATGAAACCCTGAACATACAGGCCCGAGAATTTCTCCGTTCCATGGACAGCCTCAGCACGGAGAAGATCTTCAACGGCGGCATCCGTATCGGCCCTGATAACGGGAAAATCACGATTCAGCTGGAGCGGCCGTTTCACAATAAACTGGCGGCCAATTTCACAAGCGGCAAACCGGACCATCGAATCCTGAATACGGCCTATCTCATCTCAAAGGACCATCCCGACCGGTGCGTCATACTCGTTACCAAAGACGTCAATCTGCGCATGAAAGCCAAGTCCGTGGGGTTGATGGCGGAGGATTATACATCCGACCATGTCAAAGACCTGTCGGGTATTTATCAGGGGAGCCAGGTGGTCGAGAACATCAGCGAAGCGGTCATTGATCAGTTGTACACCCCCCCCTATGAGCTTTTGGCATCGGGCGGTGAGCCCTATGACGAACTGCTGCCCAACCAGTATTTGGTAATGCGGAACGGTAGCAAGAGTGCCCTGGGACGCTACATTGGCAGCACCCGCACCATCCGGAGAGTCGAGAAACAGAGTTGTTACGGAATCACCACCCGAAATGCCGAACAAACCTTTGCACTGGACGCCATGGTGGATAAACAAATCCCCCTTGTGACCATCACCGGCAAGGCCGGTACCGGAAAAACGCTGCTGGCCCTTGCCGCCGCCCTGGAAACCCGGAAACAGTTTCGACAGATCTATATCGCAAGGCCGGCGGTTCCTTTGAGCAACAAAGATACCGGCTATCTGCCCGGTGATATCCAGTCCAAGCTGGACCCTTACATGCAGCCGCTTTTCGACAATCTAGCGGTCATCGAAAACCGGTATCGAAAGGCGCATCCCGGTCACCGGAAAATAAAAGAGATGCTGGATGACGAGAAGGTCGTGGTGACCCCACTGTCCTATATCCGCGGTCGGAGCCTGGTTAATATTTTCTTTATTGTCGATGAAGCGCAAAATCTGACACCCCATGAGATCAAAACCATTCTCACCCGTGCCGGAGAGGGTACGAAGATGGTATTCACAGGCGATATTTTTCAGATAGACCATCCTTACCTGGATTCCCAGTCAAACGGGCTCAGCTATCTCATCGAAAAAATGAAGGGCCAGCAATTGTACGCCCATGTCAACCTGATCAAAGGGGAGCGCTCCGGGCTCTCCGACCTGGCGATTCAACTCCTGTAATGTCGGCGGTCTGCCGGTGGCGGGCGATTCCGCTGTGCGATTTCGTCTGCGAACTCCCTTGAACCTGAAATGAGCGATTTCTTGACTCGATCGGCACCGATCGCTTGCGCATGGAGCGTTCGAAAAAATCCTCGACAAACCAACGGGTATGCCGGCGGTTTTTGCGAACGCTTCGACTTCAAGACCTCGGCACATCTCTACAAAAAAAATCGCTCCTCTCAGGTTGAAATCAAAAGTCGCCTTTGGTACCGTGGCCGTCGGAAATGGCCGATGACGCATCGTTTTTAAAGGGATCCCATGGACACATCGACCGTTTCCGGATTTCATTCATATTTTGGCATATAGCTTTAAAGGAGACGATTTTGGCCATCAAATCCAAAGCGCTTGAAATCAACCTCGAAGAATCTAAAATGGATGTCGAGGTAGATGAAAAATATTTGATATTACAGGAAATATTTTCTAAGTACTATGGGCTGATCGATGGCTTGAACACTTTTTTGGTAGAGCTTTCCCACCCTTTAAGAAACTGGGATTTCATCGTACAGGAAGCCAGAGGGTATTCGCTGGATTATTTTCACCTGCTCAAAGGGCATTCGGGCGGAGGGGATGCTGCGGCGCTATTTGTCGATATCTTTACCCGTGCCATCGATGCCGGCAGCAGCGCCATGGTTCAGATGGAGGCGGCTGACAATCTTCTCCTTTTTCTCCAAAAGGTGTTGAATGAATCGGGAACGGATATCCGGAAGTTCATGCCGGCCATACAGGATGCATTTGACCGCATCCGCCAATTCGAGAACGAGCAGTTTTTCCTTTTTGTAAAAAGCTACTACCAGATGAAAAGGCTGGGGGAGGCGTTTCTCGAAAGTGACGCCGCAAGCGGATACGATTGCACCGCCGTCAATCAGCTCCTTATTAAATATTTTGACCGCTCCTTTCGATACTGGCTCAACGAGGAAGATCCCAGGGCCTGGTTCGAAAAGGAACTCGGGAAAAAGGAAGCCTTTCACCAATCCAATGGCTTTTTTTCAATGATTTCGCACCAGGCCATCCAAGATTATCGGACCCGATTAAACATTATTTCCAGGGAGGGTTCCCTTGGATCAGCCGAGACGACAAAGGCGCTTCTCGCCCTGCCGGGGTACAATGAGTTCGTGGGGAATTACCGTGCAATTCCCCAAAAGCTCTTTGATGCCGGTGAAGAATCGGAGAGGAGCAATTACTGGAAGGTGATATTCCTCTTCCACATCATGAATATTTCAGGTCTGTCGGTCATCCATGAAGAAACCCTAAGGGATATCAATCGGACCCTGACATGGCTGATCGCCAATGAAAGCCTGTCAAACGCGACACGGTTGATTCAAAAGACCTTTTCGATATTAAAAACCCGAAGACACGAATTTCCTGCAACGGCCCTGAACTGCGTTTTGAATATGGGAAAAGGGGTTTATAATACGGACGATATCGAGTTCATCAATTTTTTTATCGACCAGGTGATCGATCTGGGATTTGAATTGCCAAGGGTCGGTGGTGTCGGGGATGACTGGCAGATCAAGGTCAATCCCGCGCATATCCAGAATATTCGAACCTGGATGGAACTGATCGAACTCAATCCCAAAAGGTCGATCCGACTGCTCTCCCATCTGATCATACACCTGGCGCTGTGCGGGGTATTGATCAAGGACACCGACCTGTTCCCCAGAGATATCACCCGGTTTCTCAACAGTGATATCGGGTCCGCCTACAACCTGGCCAAGCAGGTCGCACGACTCTTTCCCTCCTATTTTAACGACATTGGCGCCGAGGGAAAACTTCGGGAGATATCCACACGCCTAGACGAGATGACCCATCGTCGGGACATTCTCATCCATTTTTTGCGAAAGCAAAGCCATGTGGAGAGCAGCAATCTCATTATCGGGTTCATGGAGGCCGTTCTTCATTTCTGGGAAACGAGAGACAAGGCGCAACTTGAACCTTTCGTTCCCCCAAACATCTTCAGGCAGATCCTATCAACCGGCGCCTTCATTGATCATGTATCGCGTATTCTGTCAGATCTGAGAAAATCAGGCGTGGCGCTGCCGGAAGCGCTTTTGACCATGGATACGGAGCGGTTGGAGAAAAGAATCGAAAGGGTGCCGGACGTATCGGATATGGATCGGGAGCGTGTACTGCTGATCGTCGCTTTCTATAAACTGCTCAACCAGAAGTATCATACCGATTTTATCGATATCAACAGCTATCTGGAACGGCTCAAGGTCGAAGCGTTTCCCGATCTGGATCAATTGCAGGCAGCACTTTGCGAAGATAATTTGGAGGTCCGGATCGGCAAACTGCTCGACTATCTCGAAAAACTCAAGCAGTTGATCCTTTCTGACCGGACCTATGAAATCAGGGAGGATATTTATAAAAAAAGACATTTTACAGTCGACATTCCCTCCATGTACGGGAGCTACAACGAAATGAAGTTCGACGCCTTGGGCCTGACCTTTCGCATCGAATCTCTTGTCAACGTTTTATTCGAGGACCTGGTAGAAGATATCGACCTGAGTCTGATCACCAAGGCCACCTTCTACCAGATTTACAATCGGCTGCTGCTTTTCGGCAAAGCCCTCAAGATCGAGGGAATCTCCTCTTTGGAGCTGGAGCGTCAAGTGGAACTTCTCTCCTATTCCCTGGAGGTCAAGGGGTTTACCTTCTCCCAGTATCTCGATATCTTCAAAGGCTTCGTGCAATGTGTGAAGAATATCATCAACGACTACTTCAACAATATCCACGGGCAGAATCTGACGCGTGCCCTTGCCAGGATCCCCGTGGACCAGATCCAATCGAGATTTCTGCCCGTTGAGGGCCTGGATGACGCGGAAAAGCTCAGATATCGTGTATCGGAGATTTTCTTCAGAGACCGCATCACTCTCTCTTTGGGACTTCAGCAGATGGATCTCTTCCTGAGCCGGATCCTCAATACCCTTTTTCACCAGGCCAACAAACTGCCCAAGGACAAGCTTCACCAACTGCTGCTCTACGATCCCCAGCGTGTGGTGACCCCCATTGACAATATCCGGAAAATGCTATCGGGCCTGATCGATCTGGGAAACAAGGGATACAACCTCTCCAAGCTGGAGGGGTTGAGACTTCCGGTACCGCCGGGTTTTATTATTACGACCGAAGCATTCCGCTGGCGGATTTTGATCAACAGTTATCTTCCGGCACAGCAGAATTTCAGAGAACAGGTTGTCCGGGAGATCACGGATCTGGAGAAAAAGACCGGGAAAAAATTCGGCAATCCGAAAAAGCCCCTTCTGTTGGCCATACGGAGCGGTTCCACGATTTCACAACCGGGCATGATGGACACCTTTCTTGATGTAGGGGCCAATGAGGAGATCATCGAAAGCCTTTCGGGCCTCACCGGCAATCCCTGGTTTGCCTGGGACAACTATCGGCGGTTTCTGCAGTGCTGGGGGATGGCATTCGGCCTTGAGCGGGATGACTTTGATGCCATCATCAGTGAATATAAGCGGCGCTGGAGCATACGGTACAAAAGGGAGTTCACCGGGGATCATATGAAAAAAGTGGCACTGACCTACAAGCATATGATCCAGGATTCGGGAATCGAGGTGATGGAAGACCCCTTTGAACAGCTGTTTTTGACCATCAAACTGATATTTGCCTCCTGGAATTCTTCCAAGGCCCGAACCTACCGTAAAATCATGGGTATTTCCGATGATTGGGGGACAGCGGTTGCCGTCCAATCGATGGTTTTCGGAAATATGTCCCGGGAATCGGGCTCCGGTGTGATTTTTACCCACAATCCGAGATGGTCCGGGGATACACTACAGCTTTGGGGCGATTTTACCCTGGGCAACCAGGGAGAGGATGTGGTTTCGGGTCTTGTCAATACGCTGCCCATATCGCTTTTCCAACAGGAGATCGAGAAGCGTGAAACCGATATCACCATGGAAACCCATTTCCCGGAGATCTATCAGGCTTTGAAAGGTTGGGCCATGGATCTTGTGGAGAAAAACGGATGGCCTCCCCAGGAAGTGGAATTTACATTTGAGGGGCCCCGAAAAGAGGACCTGTTTTTACTTCAGGGCCGTGATATGTCCATTCGTGAGAGCAAGAAGGTGTATACCTTCGACCTGGACGCGGAAAGCGAAGGGGGCATTTTGGGAAGCGGCATCGGGGTCAGCGGGGGGGCCATGAGCGGCCGGTTGGTATTCAGCCTGGAGGAGATCGATCAATGGAGAAAAAAGGAACCCGATACCTCCCTGATACTGGTCAGGGGAGATACGGTTCCCGATGATATCCGGGAGATCTTCTCGGCGGACGGCCTTTTGACTGCAAAGGGAGGGGTCACATCCCATGCGGCGGTTGTCGCCCACAGGCTGGAAAAAACCTGTGTCGTCGGTTGTGGGAACCTGACCTGCAATGAGAAACGGAAAATGTGCAGCTTTAACCGGCGGCGTTTGAACACCGGTGATTTTATCAGCATTGACGGTCGGGAAGGATCGGTCTATGAGGGATATATGAAAATTCGAGAGGCCGGTTGATGGCGGTTCCCCTTAGGCCTTTTTTATACGAACCGGAGCTTTGTGAAGAACCGCAATTCATTTTACGCAACGTTAGTGAAAGACAAGGAGCAGGAAAATGTCCCAGCAGCGTGAAAACGGTGAGACAATAGGGATCAACGGTTTTGGTAGGATCGGAAAGCTAACCCTGTGGGCCCTAATCGCCCGTAAGCAGTTTGATGAATTTGTGGTGAATATCGGTCGTGATGCCGGTACATCCCTTACCGATGTCGCCCATTACGTGGAAAGGGATTCCTCCTACGGTCTGCTTCAGAATTATCTGTATGGACATGCCGGTCAACCCGTTGTATCGGAAATTGATGAAAACAAGGGCACCATGCGCATCGACGGCGTCCGGGTGCGGTTTTTAAGAACCGCCCGGAACCCGGCAGAGATCGGTTGGAACGATTCTGGCGCCCGAATTGTGGTGGATACGACCGGCCGGTTCCTGGATCCGCTGCTGCCATCGGATCATCCTCAGGGAGCCCTGCGGGGGCATCTGAAATGCGGGGCGGACAAAGTGATCGTATCGGCGCCTTTTAAGATCAAGGAGGGTCAGCCCATGCCCGAGGATGCGGTCACCACCGTCATGGGAATCAACGATAGTGATTACGATCCCAGGCGGCACAAAATCGTATCCAATGCCTCCTGTACCACCACCTGCCTGGCCCACATGATGAAACCCCTACTCAATGCATTCGGCCCGCAAAAGATTCTATCGGCTTCCATGGCGACCATTCATGCGGCCACCGGCTCTCAGGAGGTATTGGATCGCCTTCCCAAGACCGGAAAAACCGATCTTCGTAAAAACCGGAGCATTATGAACAACATCATCCTTACCACCACAGGCGCTGCAAAAGCGTTAAGATTGGTGATTCCCGAAATGGAGGAGATCGGGTTTATCGCTGAATCGGTCAGAATTCCCACATCCACCGGTTCCCTGATCATACTGGTGTTGAACCTACAAGAGGATCCCTCCGGCAACTTCATCAAAAGGGAGCTGGTGAACGACGTTTACAGGCAGGCCGCCGAACTGGATCACAGGGGTTATCTCCACTACACGGACAAGCAGAACGTGTCGGGAGATATCGTCGGTGTGCCCCGTGCAGCTGCGATCATTGAGGGGCATGAAACCCATACCCGGACGGCCGAGCTGACACTGGACCTGAAAAAGGTGCCGGGACTCGATCCCAATATCGTGGCGTCCCTAAAAGCCCCCCTGATCAGAACACCCGTGACCCAGGCGGTGATATACGGTTGGTACGACAATGAGATGGGCAGCTATGTGAACATGCTGTGCGACAGAACCATTTCCATGGCCCAGGGTATCTAACTTCTCTTCCGGTTCCCAATCAAAGCGGTGTTGATGCCAGCGTGTTTGAAAGCTTGACGAACTCTTCAACCGTAAGGGTTTCGGCCCGCCTCACCGGATGGATGTCCGCTTTTTCCAAAACGGTTTCAATGTGATGTTGCGGCAACAGCAGGTCGCTGGATTTCAAGGCGTTCTTCAATGTTTTGCGGCGTTTTGAAAATGCAGCCTTGATCAGTCGGAACAGAAGATCCTCATCCTCGACCGGGTAAAGGGGCGGGTGGTGGAAGGACAGACTCAGTATCGCCGATTCCACACTGGGTTTGGGAAAGAACTGAGAACAGGGAATGACCGCCAATTGGCGGATATCGGCGCAGTATTGAATCAACACCGAGATGCGTCCGTAGTCCTTACCACCTGGCGGGGCGGCAATGCGCCCGGCCAGTTCCTTTTGAAACATCAGAACCGCCCGTTCGATACGGTGCCGCCATTGGATCAGCCGGATGAGGATCTGGGAGGAAATATTGTAGGGCAGGTTTCCGATGATGACGAGTCGGTTTTCTTTTTTCGGGACGAATTCATCCAGATCCAGCCGCAGGACATCCTGGTGAAGAACGGTTACATTTCTGAGGTTGCGGGCGAGCAGTTCGGTTTTCAGCAGATCGATGATCCGGCCATCGGTTTCAACGGCAAAAACCGTTTTGGCGACCTCCGCAGTCGGTATTGTCATGGCCCCCAGGCCCGCTCCAATTTCAAGCACCACCTCTTCGGGGCCGATACCCGCCCGGCGGACGATCATCTCGGCAGTGGAAGGATCGGACAGAAAGTTTTGTCCCAGTTGCTTTTTTGCCCGGATGTTCCAACCGGTCAGCAATGCTTTGGGTGATGTCATATCGGTCCGTTTCGGTTCATCATCATCGCTACACCCCGTCGCTTTTCGGTCAAAGGTTCCCGTATTTCCCGATGAACCTGTTTGACCGGAAGCTATCACGGCGAGTGGCGGGTTTCAATAAAAACAGTAGACGCACCGTTTTATCCCGGATCCCATTTCGGCACAATCTTGACTTTTAAGGGTTTTATGGGAAGAATATATATCGACCGCTTTAATATCACACCGGCGTTGTTTCTGCCCCGATTCATTCTGTGGTATTCTGGCGACCGATATCCACCGGCCGTGAGCAAGGTGGCGGCACATCTTAAAGGGAGGTTCCCATGACACGGAAAAAAGGAAAATCGGTGAGTTTTGATGCGATGGTCAAATTCTTCATGCAGCACTATGGCATCCCCACGCGAATGGATATCGAAAAGCTAATTGTCCGGCTGGACCGGCTGGAAAAACTAATCAAGACATCAAATGCCTCCGCAAAAAGGAGGCGGGCCCCTGCCGAGAGTAAAACCGTCAAGAAAGGGGGAAAAAGTGCTGCGACCGCCGCTCAACAGGTCCTGTCGGCCATCCGAAAAATGAAAAACGGTGCCGGTCTGAAAGAGATTAGGGCCAAAACGGGATTTGACGAAAAGAAGATTCGCAACATACTCTACCGGCTTCATCATCTTCAGAAGATTAAACGCAAAAGCAGGGGCATCTATATTGCCGCCTGATTCGACTTCGGATGGTGACGCTTTTTCTATCTTTAATGAACCCTGGATTATTGCGCCAAGGCGAGGAGGTTCCATGACCACTCAAAACGATCGGAAAAACGGCGATTTCAAAAAGGGAGACCAGATCGGTGGGTATCGGGTTTTACGTGCGGGCAGTATTGTGGAACTTGCCGCATCGTTTTATGAACTGGAGCACGTGGCCACAGGCGCCAGGCATTTTCACATCGCCAATGGCGACCAGGAGAATACATTCAGTGTTGCGTTTAAAACGGTTCCCAAAGATTCCACCGGAGTTGCCCACATTCTCGAGCACACCGCGCTTTGCGGATCCCGCCAGTATCCGGTGCGGGATCCGTTTTTCTCCATGCTCAAAAGAAGTTTGAGTACCTTCATGAATGCCTTTACGGCTTCTGATTGGACAATGTACCCGTACTCCACAGAAAATAAAAAGGATTATTACAACCTGATGGGGGTGTATCTGGACGCCGCTTTCTTTCCGAAGATTGAGTCGCTGAGTTTCAAGCAGGAGGGGCATCGCCTGGAGGTGGAGCCGGATGCGGACCATCCGGGAAAAGAGAGGCTTGTCATCAAAGGTGTGGTTTACAATGAAATGAAGGGTGCCATGTCCTCACCCGACCAGGTAATGGTAAGGTCTTTGATGAACGCCCTCTATCCGGACACCACATATCATTACAACTCCGGCGGGGACCCCGCGGTTATTCCGAGACTGACCCATGAACAGCTCAAGGCGTTTCACCGCGGGCACTACCACCCCAGCAACGCCTATTTCTACACCTATGGGGATTTGCCGCTCGAGGCCCATCTTTCGTATATCTCGGACAAGGTGCTCCGGCATTTCCAGCGGATCGATCCCGGTACGACCGTCCCACCTCAACCCCGGTGGCGTCATCCGAAAACCGTGGTTTATTCTTACCCTTTGAGCAAAACCGAGGATGCCGAGAAGAAATATCAGGCCTGTGTGGCCTGGTTGATGGCAGACATCACAGACAGTTTCGAAGTGCTGGTATTAACAGTCCTCAGCCAGATCCTTCTGGGTAACGCCGCTTCACCCCTGAGAAAGGCACTGATCGACGCCAATTTGGGAACGGCGCTTTCCGACGGAACCGGATTTGATGCCGATAATCGGGACACGCTATTCGTCTGCGGACTCAAGGATATTCGAAAAGAGGATGCCAAACGGGTAGAAACGATCGTCTTTGACACGCTTAATCAACTGGCAGATAACGGCATCGAGCGGGAACTCGTCGATTCTGCCATACATCAGGTGGAATTTCATCGCAAAGAGGTGACCAACACCCCCTATCCCTACGGTATTAAATTGTTGATGGCATTTGCCGGTTGCTGGATGCACGGGGGAGACCCGGCGAATATCCTCAGCTTCGACAGGGATCTTGAGGCGTTGCGGAAAAAGCTGGCTCATAAGGATTTTCTTGAAAACAGGCTGAGATCCCGGTTTCTCGAAAATCCCCACCGGGTGCTGTTTACTTTGGCGCCGGATCAGGAGTTGGCGGAAAAGGATGCAAAACAGGTTTCAGATGAACTGGATGCAACCTATCGAAAGATGCCGCCTGAAACGATCGCCTCCCTGAAAGCGGATGCCGAAGCTCTGGAAGCGCTTCAGGAAACCCAGGAAGATGTCAACTGTCTGCCCACATTGGAGATCGAAGACATCCCCGTCGATGTCAAGTGTGTATCACCGGAATCGGCCGATGGAACCGCTGTCCGGTACAGCCGGCCGACATCGGGTGTATTCTACTTTTCCGCAGCCGCCGGTCTTTCGCGATTGGCCCCAGAGCACCTTCTGGCCTTGCCTTTTTTCTGCCATGCCGTTTCCAGATCTGGAACCCGGTCCCATGATTATACCGAAATGGCCAGACGCATCGACGCCAGCACCGGTGGGTTGGGACTCGGGGCCCACGCCAGAATCGCATATGGAAATTCCGGGGCCTGTGTCCCATTTGTTTCCTTCAATGGAAAATGCCTGGTCCGAAACCAGACAAGGATGTTCGACATTATCGAGGAGGTCCTATCTGAGTACAGTTTTTCAGATACGGCTCGCTTGAAAAACCTGCTGCTGGAATACCGGGCAAACCTGGAGTCCGCCATCGTTCATAACGGGCACCGGTTGGCCATCTCCCTGGCTTCCAGAAATTTCACCTCTGCCGGATCCTTAAGTGAATCCTGGCATGGTGTTCATCAGCTTCAATTTGTCAAACGGGTAACGGACAATCTGACGGAAGAGAAGCTGAAAGATTTTTCAGAGCAACTGGCAGCCATCGGAAAAACGATATTTACCGAAAGAAATATGGAAATTGCACTTATCGGGGAGGGAGACGCCGTGTCCGGTGGTGCAGAATGTCTGTCCGAAAAGCCGACGCTTTCCCATATGACTTGCCCCATCCATGTTTCGGAAGGATTCGGAGCACCTGAAGTGGCAACGAATCGTCTGGTGCCGCGGGAAGGTTGGCATACCGGATCATCCGTCTCTTTCGTGGCCAGCGTTTTTGAAACGGTGAGAATGTCCCACCCGGATGCCCCGGCCCTAACCACCATCAGCAAATTGCTCCGGTCCCTTTACCTCCACCGGGAGATCCGGGAAAAGGGGGGAGCATACGGCGGGTTTGCCCTTTACAACCCCGAAACCGGGTTGTTCGGCTTCGGCTCCTACCGCGATCCCCACATCGTTTCGACCCTCAATGTTTACGAAAAGGCATCGGATTTCATTACATCCGGTCATTTCACCGATGAGGATATCAAGGAATCGGTGCTGCAGGTGTGTTCTGAGATCGACAAACCCGATCCACCTGGACCGGAAGCACGAAAGGCATTTTATCGAGAAATAATTGGACTGACGGACGATATCCGCAAGCATTTCAAGGCGCAGCTGCTGGCAATGACCCGGGATCGGATCATACGGGCTGCGGAAACCTATTTTGCTCCGGACCGCCCCCGTGCCGTAGCGGTCATTTCGGGGGAGGAGTCGTTAAAGGCGGCCAACCTGAAATTGGGGGATCATCCTTTGGCATTGCATGATATTTGATCCGGCGGTCCGGTTTCCCGGTGCAATGCCGGTTTTAAGATTCGTGCACCGTCAAAATATTATCATCGGACCTGTTCCCGCGCGGTTGTATTTGGGTAGATGGCAGCCCTTTACTCGAAACGTCATTCAGGCATCCAGCATCAGGCGAAACAGGCCGTCCCTGCGAATCATTTTCCTCTCTCTCACTTTTGGCACCTAGTTTGCATGTCTATGTGGATAAGATTGCAGCAACCCTTTTCGGGAGAGAGAACATGGCTTTTTACATTCATATCGGGTGCGAATTGACGGGGCGTCAAGACTCCAACGAATTCATCGACCGATGGATTCATGGGATTCGGCTGTCATCCAGACTTCGGGTGATGGAACGGGTGATCGATCTGTAATCATCATCTATTTGTGACCCATCCACCAGTCCTTTCCGTTATTTTCATTGAATTTTTTTCTCAGGTGATTATTGTTTGTTCCATAACCCGATCTGCCAATCCCCAGCCGACATAGGAGAAAACACATGGATGAAAAAATCAAAGCGGCCGTGGAGGCCTCTTTCATTGCGGATTCACTGGCCCTGGGCGTTCATTGGATTTATAACACCAATGTGATCGATAAAAAGTATGGACGGGTGGATCGATTCCTGAAACCGAAGCTGGCCTCCTTTCACAGGGGAAAAGAAGCGGGGGAATTCACCCATTACGGCGATCAAACTCTGGTCCTGCTGGAAAGTGTCGCACATCGGTCCAAATTTGAACTCGAAGATTTTTCCCATCGGTGGCAGTCGATGTTTGAGGGATACACCGGCTACTTCGACGGGGCGACCAAGGGCACATTGGAGAACTTTTCCCAAGGAAAACCACCCACAGAAGCGGGTTCCGGATCATCGGATCTCGGGGGAGCGGCCCGGATCGCACCGCTGCTACTCGTCCATGGGAAGGATGCCCGGCAGCTTTCCGAAACCGCCAGGCTTCAGACCGCCATGACACACAATCATCCCCAGGTCGTCCAGTCCGCCGATTTTTTCGCCCGGGTCGTGTTTTCCGTTTTAAACGGTGCATCTCCTGTGTCGGCAGTCCGGGAGGTAGGCAACAACCTACCAGCAGATGATCCTCTGCGGGAGATGATCGACGATGGCCTTATGAGTACCGATCAGGACTCCCGTACGGCCATCTCCGATTTCGGACAGATGTGCGAAATCGAGGCCGCATTTCCAGCCACACTTCACCTGATTGCCCGGTATGAAGCTGACTTTAAAAGCGCCATGATCGAAAATGTCATGGCAGGAGGGGATTCATCCGCCCGCGGCATGCTGGTGGGAATGGTACTGGGCGCATGGCATGGATATGATGCAGTCCCCGGGGAGTGGCGGACCGATCTGGTTCAGCACGATCATATCCTTTCCCTGATGGACAAGGTGTAAAAGAACGCGTCATTGATGGCGGGAAATCGCATTTGTCCTTTCTCCACCCGGATCTTCAACTCATCCGTCAACCGGCAAAGGGCAGCAAGACCCCCCCTAAAAAGTGGCCGAAAGTGTTCACCGGGTTTTAGGCATTTCGCTTTTCGTCACTGGAAACCCTAAAGGAGCAGACCGATTATGCTGGATACAATCAAGCGGTTTTTCAAAAAGGCGCCGTCCGAAACGCCCCAAAACGGCAAAGCGCATTCCGGCCATGATGTGCGGGTGGCGACCTGCGCGCTGTTTCTTGAGATGGGCCGTATCGACGAAACCTTTACGGATGATGAGCTGGCAAAGGTCGTGTCAATTCTCAGGGAAAAGTACGGTTTGTCCCAAGATGATGCCGATGCATTGATGACCGCAGCCGATGACGAATTGGAGAAAAGCGTTGATTACTGGCAATTTGCAAAATCGATCAACACACATTATTTTCCGGAGGAAAAGGTGGAGATTATCGAGATCCTCTGGCAGATCGTCTATGTAGATGGCAAATTGGACAGTCATGAAGACTATCTGATGCATAAGCTCGGTAAGCTGTTGCGTCTTTCCCACCAGCAGTTGATGGATGCAAAAATGAAGGTCCTCTATCCGGGCTAGGTCTGGAAAGCGGATCGCAAGGGAAACGGTTCTGATATGTCTTCCTGCCGACACTTGAAATTGACGCTCATTTCTAAAAATAAGCCCCGGTTGAAGTGCCGGCACTGCCATCTCACCATCAAAGCGGAAGATGTGGAAAACACTTACTGCCCTGAATGCTACGAAGCGTTTGGGCAAAAAAGATATGACTTCGATCCAGTGGAAGTGGCAGAATCGAATGCTTCCCAGTACCGATGTGAAGCGTGCGGTGCGCTGATCGCGTCGAAATAGGGCTGGGTAAGCCCCCAGCGGAAACCGAAAACACCTGCCTGCAATGTCCCTCCTCTTTACAACCTGAAATCCTGGGTTACATTGATACGGCACGATCATCTACCAAACCGAAACAGGAAAATAAATGACCGTTTTCAACCAGAGAGAGGTGGATCTGAGGCGTACCTTCGGTATCATCAGCCATCCGGACGCAGGTAAAACCACCCTGACCGAAAAGTTGCTGCTTTTTGGCGGCGCCATCCATCAGGCCGGGGCCGTCCGGGCGAGAAAAGCAGCCCGGCATGCCACCAGCGACTGGATGGCCATCGAGAAAGACAGGGGCATATCGGTGACCACATCGGTGATGAAGTTCAATTACAGGGATTATGAAATCAACCTTCTGGATACCCCCGGCCACCAGGATTTTTCCGAAGATACATACCGGGTGCTGACCGCCGTGGATAGTGCCCTGATGGTGATAGACAGCGCAAAAGGTGTGGAACCGCAGACCGAGAAGCTGATGGAAGTTTGCAGAATGCGCAATACTCCGATTATCACATTTATCAACAAACTGGATCGGGAGGGATTGCCCCCTTTGGATTTGATGGGTGAGATCGAGGAGAAGCTGCAGATCGAATGCACTCCCCTGTCCTGGCCCATCGGAATGGGAAAGCGATTTAAAGGGGTCTACGACCTGTATCGAAAGCAGATCCGAATGTTCGAGTCGGGCCGGTCCACACCGGAGCAGTTGGGGATCACCATCCGGGATCTGTCAGATCCGATTCTGGACGAGTTGCTGGAAGAGCAGGCCGATTCATTGAGAGAGGATGTGGAGTTGTTGAACGGTGCCGCGGATCCCCTTGAGCAGGATCATTTTCTATCGGGAAGCCAGACACCGGTTTTTTTCGGCAGCGCCATCAATAATTTTGGGGTAAAGGAGATGCTGGACACCTTCGTGGAGATGGCCCCTTCCCCTGGTCCCCGCAAGGCCCTTACGCGTCAGGTGTCGCCCTACGAAACCTCTTTTTCCGGTTTTGCGTTTAAGATCCAGGCCAATATGAATCCAGCCCACCGGGACCGGATCGCCTTTATTAGAATATGCTCGGGCCGGTTCAGCCGAGGAATGAAAGTTTTTCACCACCGAATCAAAAAGGAGGTGACACTTGCCAATGCCACCATTTTTATGGCTCAGAATCGGGAGAACGTAACCGAAGCGTATCCAGGCGACATTATCGGGATCCATAACCACGGTACCATTAAGATCGGGGATACCTTTACCGAAAAGGAGTTGTTGAAATTCAGCGGCATCCCCAATTTTGCCCCCGAACATTTCAGGCGGGTTCGCTTGAAAAACCCCATGAAGGTCAAGCAGCTCAACAAAGGATTGGTCCAGTTGGCTGAAGAGGGGGCGATACAGGTGTTCAGACCGGTATTGGGGCGTGAGTATATCCTTGGCGCGGTGGGAATCCTTCAGTTCGACGTCACCATGGCGCGGTTGAAGGCGGAGTACGGTGTGGACGCGGTTTACGAGCCGGTGGATATACACGTGGCCAGGTGGGTGGACTGCGATGATCCCCAAAAAATGGAGCGGTTTGAAAAGGAAAACCGTGCGAACATGGCCATCGATGCCGAAGGGTGCAACTCTTTTTTGACCACTAGCGATTGGCAGCTTAAATACTGCATGAAGGAGTGGCCCGACATCCAATTTTTAAAAACCCGGGAAGTTCATTGAAACAGCCGGGAGGCAGGCCTTCGATTCACCATAGTTGTCGGCGACGATCCCTTTTACTTTATTTGGTTTTTTCAAAAATAAATCTTGATTTACCCAAAAGACTAGTTATAATGATTGCAATTAATTAGGGCCTGTTTTGGTGATGGGCCGATGTCGTTCTACATGTACTACAGGTAAGATCCATTTTACAAAGTGGCGGCCTGGCAGTATGAAATCTTGAGAAAATGATAGGGGGAAAGAAGCATGGCAACGGGTATTGTAAAATGGTTCAATGATGGTAAAGGGTTTGGTTTCATCGAGCAGGAAGATGGCCCGGATGTGTTCGTTCACTACTCTGGCATCAATTCAAGCGGGTTCAAATCCCTCAATGAGGGAGATCGGGTGTCCTTTGACATCGAACAGGGCCAGAAAGGCCCCGCCGCCACCAACGTCACGGTGATCTAGCCACAGCAGAAAATTCCAAGGGCACCGCCGGAGATGATCCGACGGTGCCTTTTTTTATGGGGTTCACGGCCCCCCTTTCGGTAATCTCTCCATACGGAACATTTTTGGAAACCCTCAAAAAGCCCCTTGGGACAAGGAATCATCGGTATGCCCCTGATCGGTATGCGGAACGTGTCATGGGGATTTGATGACCCGCCACTTCTGGAGGATATCTCTTTTAAAATAGAATCCGGCGAACGGGTCTGCCTGTTGGGGCGCAACGGTGCCGGCAAATCCACCCTTTTCAAATTACTCCGTGGGGAAATAGAGCCTGACGAGGGAGAAGTGTGGCGGCAGAAGGGGGCCACTGTTTCGATTCTGAGGCAGGAAGTTTCTGCGGCACCCGGCGACACCCTTTTTGATGTCGTCGCGGGGGGTGCGGGTGAACAGGGGCAGTGGATAGCCGAATTGAATCGTCTGAGTCGATTGAAACCCACTAGTAAGCTGCCGGATTGGGAGGACAGGCAAGAGGTGGTGCAGCGGAAGTTGGATGCTGTTGGTGGATGGGAGGCGCACACCCGGGTCGACAGCCTGCTGTCACGCATCCCTATGGATCCTGATCAGGGTTTTTCCGAACTGTCGGCGGGCATGAAGCGGCGGGTGCTTTTTCTACGCGCTGTGGCGGCTGAACCCGATCTGCTACTTTTGGATGAACCCACCAATCATCTGGATATCGATACCATCGACTGGCTGGAGGAATTCGTTCTCCGGCAAGTAAAGACCCTGCTTTTCATTACCCATGACCGGGCATTCCTCAAACGGATCGCCAATCGAATTATCGAGCTGGATCGCGGCCGACTGGTTTCCTACAGGTGTGATTACGACACCTATCTTAACCGCAGAACCGATCTTCTCAACGCAGAAGATCAGCAAACCGCGCTTTTTAACAAGCGACTGTCCCGGGAAGAGGAGTGGATCCGAAAGGGGATCAAAGCTCGAAGGACCCGCAACGAAGGCCGAGTCCGAAAGCTTTTGAAGATGCGGGAAGCACACCAGGCGAGACGGCAGAAAAAAGGAAAGGTTAACCTGCGGATTCAGGAAGCCGAAAAGACGGGCAAACTGGTGGTGGAAGCCAAATCCGTACATCTGAAGAAGAGCGGTGTGCCGATCATCGAGAACTTTTCCGCACTGGTGATGCGGGGGGACCGAATCGGCATCGTCGGCCCCAACGGCATCGGTAAAACCACACTTCTCAATCTATTGCTCAAACAGGTGAAGCCCGACTCCGGCTCGGTTCGCCATGGCACCCATCTTCACATCGCATCTTTTGATCAACTCAGAACCCTTTTAGATGAGGAAAAAACCGTACGGGAGAACATCGGCGGGGGGAATGATTTTATCACTTTTAACGGGCGGCGGCGGCATGTGCTCGGCTATCTTAGGGGCTTTTTATTTTCTCCGGAAAGGTGCCGATCACCGGTTTCGGTTTTATCCGGTGGAGAGAAAAATAGATTGTTGCTGGCCAAGCTTTTCATACAGCCCGCCAACGTGTTGGTGATGGATGAGCCCACCAACGATCTTGATACGGAGACCCTCGAACTGCTGGAAGAGGTCTTGTTTGAATTTAATGGGACCCTGCTGCTTGTGAGCCATGACCGCACCTTTCTAAACAATGTGGTCACCGGTCTGCTGGTATTCGAAGAAAATGGGCGAATCGTTTCCTATGCGGGAGGCTACGACGATTGGCAAAACCAACGGTCACTGCCGGAAGCAGATATTGGCGCTGAAAAACGATCTGAGAAAAGGAATAAAAAGAAGCCGAGAAATAAAAAAAGTCGAGTGCTGGGGTACATGGAAAAGCGGGAACTAAAAGCCCTTCCCGGCAAAATAGAGAACCTTGAAGCGGAACAGCAGGCGCTTTTCGCCCGCATGTCCGATCCGGCGTTTTACAGCGAATCGAAAGTTGAAATCACTCGAGTGAAAGGACGTTTTGACCGTATCGCCTCAACAATAGAATCCGCTTATGCCCGATGGGAGGAACTGGAGGCGGTCGGTAACGGGGATTCCGGATAGGCGGCTTTGTCCAGGCCGGCTGGAGGACAATTTCCACGTGCAGACCTTTTTGTATCGGAGCGAAATTCTGGCAAACAGTACTGTGAATCGTTACTGCCTTGTCAGCCGCCGGTATCGGATCCTGCGAGGCTGCGCGGCATCCGACCCCAATCGCTTTTTACGGTCTTTCTCGTAATCGGAATAATTCCCTTCGAACCATACCGCCCGGCTGTCTCCTTCAAAAGCCAGGATGTGGGTGGCGATTCTGTCTAAAAACCAGCGGTCGTGGCTGATGATCACGGCGCAGCCGGCAAAATTTTCCAGCGCCTCCTCGAGGGCGCGCATGGTGTTGACATCCAGGTCGTTGGTGGGTTCGTCCAGAAGGATCACGTTGGCGCCCGTCTTGAGCATGCAGGCCAGGTGTAGCCGGTTGCGTTCTCCTCCGGACAGCATCTCCACCTTTTTCTGCTGGTCCGTCCCGGTAAAATTGAATCGAGCGACGTAGGCACGCGATTTAACCGTGTGTCCCCCGAGATCAATCACCTCATCCCCTCCGGAGATTGCTTTCCATAGCGTGTCGCTCGGGTTTAATCGCTCGCGGCTCTGGTCTACGTGGGCCAGCCGGACCGTTTCTCCAATCCGGATGCGGCCAGCGTCCGGTGTCTCCTGGCCGGTGATCATTTTGAAAAGCGTGGTCTTGCCTGCACCGTTGGGGCCGATGATACCGACGATCCCCCCGGGGGGAAGAAAAAAAGAGACCTCTTCCATAAGGACCCTTTCTCCATAGGTTTTGGACAGGTCATCCGCCTGGACCACCAAGTTGCCGAGACGGGGTCCGGGGGGAATGAATATTTGAAGCTCCTTTTCCCGTGATACGTTGCCTCCTGCGACCATTTTTTCGTAGGCGCTGATTCTTGCCTTGGACTTGGTCTGACGGGCTTTGGGAGACATCCGGATCCATTCCAGTTCCCGTTCAAGGGTTCTCCTGCGATGGCTTTCCGCCTTCTCCTCGATTTTCAAACGCTCTTTCTTCTGCTCCAGCCAGGAGGAGTAGTTTCCCTTCCAGGGGATGCCGCGTCCACGGTCCAGCTCCAGAATCCAACCGGCCACATTGTCCAGGAAATAGCGGTCGTGGGTTACGGCGATGACAGTGCCCTCGTATCGCTGAAGATGTTGCTCCAGCCATGCAACCGTCTCGGCATCCAGATGATTGGTGGGTTCGTCGAGCAGCAGAATGTCCGGTTTTTGAAGGAGCAACCGACAGAGCGCCACCCGCCGCCGCTCACCCCCGGACAACACCTTGACCGGTGTCTCTCCCTCGGGACACCGCAGCGCGTCCATCGCCATCTCCAACCGGGCGTCCAAATCCCATGCATCGGCGGCGTCCAGTTGTTCCTGCACTTCTCCCTGTCTCTCGATGAGCCGGTTCATCTCTTCATCGCTCATGGGTTCTGAGAACTGGTCGTTGATCCGGTTGAACGCATTCATCAGATCGACAGTTTCCTGAACGCCCTCTTCCACGGTCTTCTTTACCGTTTTGGCCGGGTCCAGCTCGGGCTCCTGCTCCAGAAAGCCGACCGTATAGCCCGCAGATCGGGTGAGCTCGCCGTTAAATTCGGTGTCGACGCCTGCCATGATCCGGAGAAATGAGCTCTTGCCCGATCCGTTCAGCCCCAAAACACCTATTTTTGCACCATAGAAATAGGAAAGAGAGATGTTTTCAAGAACAGGTTTTTTGTCATAATATTTGCTTACCTTGATCATCGAGCAGATGATTTTATCCGGCTGCTGAACCATTGGGCATCCTCCTGGATCAAATATTCATCAGAACCTTCCTCCGGTTTAACAGGAGGCCATTGAATCTAAGGGCGATTTGTGATCGCATCGCTTCCCGATCATATCATACCCCGTTATCGCGGTGCAACCGTGACCGATGAACCAAATAGTTCGCAATGTATTGAAAAGTATGATATATTTACAGTTACTAGTTTCCTCACAATCATCGTTGTGAATTCAATTGAAAAACAGTGTCCGGTATCGTCTCCATATATGATGCCGGATTCAACGGAGCCCAACCCGAAGGGCCCTCTCCCGATCGGTAAAGGAAGGGTGGTTTATGCCTCAAAAGGAATCCAGTCTGGTTCTGAATTTCCTCCTGCGATTTTTTCCGGTCGCCTTTTTTCTATCTTTTACCGCGTTTTATCTGGTTCAATATCAGGAAAACCTGATCTTAAAAAAGATCAGTGATCGGGAACAGGGGATCGTTTCCATGGAAAGGACGGTGATCGAGGCGAAGCTTTCATCCCACGTTTCCGACGCCGTGTTCCTGGCGAAACTGACCCAGAACAGCCTCCACAAATATTTTGACGAACGGTCCTTAAGAGAGGAGCTGGCAAAGGATTTTAAAAACTTTTCTGGAGCGCGGGGTGTTTATGACCAGATCCGGTATATCGATCGGACCGGTATGGAGTTTGTCCGAATCAATTTGATCCAAAAGGGCCCCTGGCGGGTCCCCGATGAGGAGCTTCAGGACAAAAGCGGGCGGTATTATTTTACCAAAGGACTTCGCGCGAAATCGGAAGTCTACATCTCCAGGTTTGATCTGAACATGGAAGGCGGGGCGATTGAGAAACCGTTTAAACCCATGCTGCGGTTTTCCACGCCTGTGGTTGACGACGCCGGCGCCATCCGTGGTGTGATCGTATTAAATTATCTCGGAAGATACATCCTTGACTATGTCCGAAAAGCGTCAGAAAAATCGGAAGGGCGCATATTCATCGTGAACCCTGACGGTTACTGGCTGGTCGGACCGGAGAGAAAAGATGAATGGGGCTTTATGGTACAGGACCGGGAGGGACAGAAAATCTCGAACCTATACCCGGAAACCTGGGCATTGATGTCCAATATGGCCGATGGACAGTTTGCCAACCGTGAAGGCCTGTTTACTTTCAGAACCCTTTCTCCCTTTAGGCCCGACCTGCAAAGTGTGGGCAAAGGACATCAGGGGGAGGCGGATGAAACCTGGAAAATCATCTCCGTTGTTCCCCCCCGGTTTTTGACCCTGCCCTGGCGAAAGGCTGCTGCCGGTGGGACTCTCGTGATTCTGATAGTGCTGGGGGGAGGCGCCTGGTTTTGGGTCAAAGCAAAGGCAAGGGAGAAGAAGAGCCTGTTGGCGCTGGAAGAGAGCGAAAACACCTTTCGTACGGTCACCAACTCCGTCAGGGATGCCATTGTCATGATTGACGGATCCGGCAGGGTTTCTTTTTGGAATACGGCGGCCTCAAACCTTTTCGGTTTTGAATACGACGAAGTCATGGGAATGGACCTGCACGATCTTATTGCTCCCGCGCACATGGAAGAAGAAATTGCAGCCGGATTAGATGGGTTCAACAAAGAGGGGACGGGTCATTTTTTTGAAGGCGTGCATGAACTGCCTGGAAGGCGCAAGGATGGCTCTGAATTCATCGCCGAGCTTTCGGTCAATTATCTCGAAATGGACGGTGACCGGTTTGCCCTGGGCACCGTCCGGGACATCACCCGCCGCAAACAGGCGGAGGTTGAGATCCGGCGGTTGAACGAAGATCTCGATCACCGCGTTCGAAAGCGGACCGTTGAACTGGAGCAGGCCAACCGGGATCTTGAGGAGCGCGGCGTTGAATTGAAAAAGCTGTCCCATGCCATTGAACAGAGTCCGGCCATCGTGGTCATTACCGACCTTGACGGGACCATTCAATACGTCAATCCTGCATTCGAAACCACCACCGGATACACCCGAAAGGAGGCGGTGGGGCAGAATCCGCGAATCCTGAAGTCCGGCGTCCACCCGACAGAATACTACAAAACGTTGTGGGATACCATCACATCCGGATCTGACTGGAGCGGCGAATTGGTCAACAAACGGAAAGACGGTGCCATCTATTGGGAAAGCACCACGATTTCACCCATCCGAAATGAGTCCGGTGAGATTACCCATTATATCGCGGTGAAGGAGGATATCTCCCAGCGGAAACGGATGGAGACCGAAATGAAGCAGAATCTGGAAGACCTCGAACGGTTCAGCAGCATCGTCGTGGGACGCGAAGAGCGGATGATACAGCTCAAGCAGGAGGTCAACGAGATGAAAGAGAGGCTGGGAGAAAAGGCGAAGTATAAGATCGTTCAATGACGGAACAGGAGGGCAACATGTTCAAGGAAGAACGGGAGGAACCGATCTTTGAGTGGGGGATGATAGGGGATGTCGCACAGGGTCGCCCGAATCTGGGCGCCACCATGGATGTGGCCGTTTATCGACTGATGCAGTTCACCTTACGGGATGTATTGATAGCGGAGTTCGACGCCGAAACTGCGGACCGCATCTACTATAAAGCCGGCGAGATGGCGGGGAAGACATTCTGCAGGCAGCTCATCGACAAGGAAAGGGATTTCAACGGCTTCGTGCAGCAGACCCAGGAGCTTTTGAGTCAGCTGAAGATCGGGATTTTACGGGTGGAAAAGGCGGACATGGACAGGAAGCAATTCACCCTGACCGTTGCCGAAGATCTGGATTGTTCAGGATTGCCGGTGAGTGACGAAACCATCTGTACCTATGACGAAGGGTTCATCAGCGGACTGCTTTCCGAATACAGCGGAATTGAATTTGACGTCAAGGAGACCGACTGCTGGTGTTCGGGTGACCGGGTCTGTCGTTTTGATGTGAGGCCTGCAGCCTAGGATCGGCCATATGCTAAACGTTAGGGAAGAATATATAGACCGGATTACCGAAGCCTTCTATATGATCTTAAAGGGTAAAAAACCGGCGTGCATCCAGCTCCCGGAAGATTATCCGGAAGATGAGATCAAGCAGGCGGTCGGATATATTAACCGTTTCATCAACGAGTACAACGGTATCACCGGCTTTCTCTATTCGCTTGCGGAGGGTAACATCCACTCGGACCCGCCCAAAGGGAGCATGCGGATTCTTCAGTCGCTCAAAGGCCTTCAGGCCAGCCTTCGAAACCTCACGTGGACGACCCAGCAGATCGCCAAGGGAGATTTTAGTCATAATATCAGTTTTATGGGTGAGTTTTCCGATGCGTTCAACAGCATGACCCGGCAGCTTGAGGAGGCATTTACCGAGCGGGAAGGCGCCAACCAGGCCCTTCAGGAACAGGTAGACGAACTTGCCCGTGCGCGGCGTGCCATGCTCAACATCATGGAAGACCTCGAGGAGGCCAAAAAGGAAGCCGAATCCGCGACTCAGGCCAAAAGCGACTTCCTTGCCAATATGAGCCACGAGATCCGGACGCCGATGAACGCCATCATCGGGATGAGTCACCTGGTGCTCAAGACCGATCTTAACGATAAACAGTATGATTATGTCAGGAAGATCGACACCGCCGCTAAATCCCTTTTGGGGATTATCAACGATATATTGGATTTTTCTAAAATCGAAGCCGGCAAGTTGGAAATGGAACAAATCGAGTTCGACCTGTTCGAAACACTTGAAAACGTCGCCAACATGGTCACGGTCAAAGCCCAGGAAAAAGAAGGTCTTGAAGTCCTGGTAGACAAGACGGTCAAGGTGCCCCGGTATATCACAGGCGATGCTTTGCGACTGGGTCAGGTGCTGGTGAACCTGGGAAACAACGCCGTTAAATTCACCGAAAGCGGTGAAATTGTCATTGCCATCGGTGTGGAAGAACGGCTGGAGGAGGCGGTCCGCATGCGATTTTCGGTCCGGGATACGGGCATCGGCATGACCGAGGCGCAAAGGAGCCGGCTTTTTCAGGCATTTTCCCAAGCCGACACCTCTACCACCCGCAAGTACGGCGGAACGGGCCTGGGGCTCACCATCAGCAAAAGGCTGGTAAATATGATGGGGGGAGAGATCTGGGTGGAAAGCGAACCCGGTGTCGGCAGCGAGTTTATCTTTACAGCATTGTTCGGGGCCAGTCGGGATCATGTGGCGGAACCTTTGACTCCGCCGGTGGAACTTAAGGGCCTCAACATCTTGGTAGTGGAAGACAGTCCCACCTCTCGGAGGATTTTGAAAGCGCTTCTCCAGTCCTTCCATTTTGATGTGACGACGTCCGATTCAGGGGATGGTGGCCTGGAATGCATCGCCGAGGCCGCAGAAAAGCGGCCCTATGACCTTGTTTTCATAGACCGGAAGATGCCCGGGATGGACGGGATCACCGCCGGCCTTGAGATCCGGAAGATGATCAACCTTCCAAAACAGCCCAAGATCGTACTGATCACGGCCCATGACAGGGATGAGGCGATGCGGGAGGTCGAAAAGGCAGGGCTGGACGGACTCCTTATCAAGCCGGTATCCTCATCTTCCCTTTTCGACGCGGTCATGACGGCATTCGGTCGGGTAAACCAGGTGGTGCGGACAGCATCCGACCGGGATCGGGAAGCGGAAATGGTACGGGCCATCAGAGGCGCCCATCTGCTGCTTGTGGAAGATAACGAGATCAATCAGCAGGTGGCTTTGGAAATCTTGGAAGGTGCCGGATTCGAAGTGGTTGTCGTGGACGACGGCCAAAAAGCGGTGGATACAGTCCGGTCGGAATCTTTCGATGCAGTCCTAATGGATATACAGATGCCGGTGATGGATGGACTGGAGGCCACACGGCTGATCCGGATCTGGGAGGATGAAACCCGAAAAGAGGCCGGTACATCTGCTGATAAAGAAAGAATACCCGTCATTGCCATGACAGCCAGCGCCATGACCCAGGACCGGGAGGCAGCCATGGCTGCCGGTATGGACGATCATGTCAGCAAACCCATCGATTTAAAAGAGCTGTTTTCCACCCTGGTCCGTCACATCGGCGGCAATTTTGAAAAGGGGCTGGAGCCCCTTGGGAAAACGGAAAAAATAAATCCCAAACCACCGAAAAGGGACCGCCTCCCGAATCTTCCCGGATTCGATACCCGGTCCGGCCTCGAGCGGGTTGGCGGCAACGAGGGTCTCTACCGCAAGCTGCTGATCAAAATGTATCGGGATTATCCGGATGCCGCGGCTGAGATCGGATCCGCATTGGACAAGGATGACCCAGAGTTGGCCCAGCGGCTGGCCCATACGGTGAAAGGGGTTGCCGGTAACCTGGGCGCGGCGGATCTCCAGGAAACGGCCGGGAAAGTTGAATCCGCCATTAAGAAAGCGGATCTTAAGATTGCCAGGGAGCAGCTCAAACCTTTTGCCGAAGATCTGTCCCGTGTCATGAATTCCCTGAAAGTGCTCGATATGGCTGAAAGCGATGAGGCTGAAAACGGATCTCAAACACCTGCCGGCAGCCCCGCGCAACTATTGGCGCTGCTCAAAGAATTGATGCCGTACGTGCAGAAGCGCAAGCCCAAACCGTGCAAAACCGTACTAAAGGGAATCTTACGTCTCTCCTGGCCACCGGATCTTGTCGGTGACATCGGTGGGCTTGAAAAGCACATCGGCAAGTATAAATTCAAGGATGCGGAGCGCACTGTCGCTACCCTGATAGATCGCGTTGAAGGGCAAAAGAGAAACTGACGGTCAGCGGGGCTGTGGGCTCGGTTGATAGGCAAATCCCGTGTCATCGGAGCGCCCCTGTCGTTGTTCCCTTTTAGCATCCAATGCCAGGGCCGCGCTGTTTTTCTCATAAAAGACCCTCGGCTCATATTGTCTTCCCGCCTTCAACAGGCGCTCCTCTTTTTTAAGGCAGGTGTAGGCGTAAAGACCGGCGACAGGGGCTGCAAGACGGGTGATCCAGCCAAATTCACCGCAGATATCCCGGAGCAGAGAATCCATTTTACGGTACATCGAAGGATCGTTGCGGTAGTGGCGCCGCATGGCCCAAACCGCACCGGCATAGGTGGTTTTAAGGGGTGCGACCTCCCACTGATAACGGGATCGTACGCGCGGATCTGAATGGGTTTTATACCGCTGCCAACCCGTCAGGAGGGTCCGGATCAACCGCGCCAGGCTGGGTCCGTTGACCTTAAAATCCTGCTCAAATGCCTTGATGAGAAACCGCTCCTCCTGATGGTCCCGAATATGAGCGTGCCGGTAGTTGAACCGGTACTGGCCATGGGCATCTGCCGGCGAAAATTCCGATTCCGGGATCAGCGTACCCGCTTTCTTATGTTTTTCATACAAAGGGGTTCCCGGGTTCGGCGTATAGAGCATGAACTGGTGAAAATCGGTGTCGTGGCTCACTGCGTCGTCTATGATTTGATCCATCGATTCGGGGGTGTGTTCCTCAAGGCCGATGATGGAAGACCCCAGCACCCGTATCCCGTGGGATTGCAGGCGTCTGACCAGTTTTCGTGTGTCCACGTCATTTAATTTTCGATACCGGCTTTGCCGGCCTTCGATTCCCATCCAGATCCAGCCGATGCCGAGTCCCACGATTTCCTCCATGGCATAGGATTGGAGAACCCGGGCAGATGAGAAGACATTCAACACCCAGCTCTTGTCATGGGCTTTCATCAGTTCCAGCAACCGGAGGGCCCGTTTGCGGTGCAGCAGGAAATTTTCATCCAAGACGAAAAAGGATCTGACCTCGAGTTTTTTTTCGATGCGGCACATCACCCGGAAAAGGTCGTCACCGGTTTCGAAAAAATTGACAAATCGGCCCTTCCCGCCGAACAAGGCCGAAGTGGAGCAGAAGTTGCATCCCACCGGACATCCAGCTGAGGGGATCAGGATGGCGGCAGTGTCGCCGGGTTTGTCTCGGAGGGTGATGCCCATGATCCGCGTATCAAAAGCGGAGTATACCATGGGATGCTCGATGGGGGCAGCCGCCCGTTCGCCGAGAAACCGGCGGAACCAACGAATGCCGTCTCCCTTGACGATATGGTCCGCATCCAGGATCTCTTCGGCGTTCCCTTTATTGGAGATGTGGCCCCCAACGACGATGGTGACGCCGGGTTGATACTGCCGGATCAATTCGCACATCTTCCTGACCTTGTCGACGTTGGGGATAATACCGGAAATGCCGACGATATCGTAGTCATTTTCTTTAAGTTCTGCTGCGAATCGATCTATCGATGGAAATTCCAGCAAGGTGCAGGGAGCTTTTAGATTGGCCTGAATCATCAGCAGGCCGAAGGTTCTGTGGAACATGCGCAGGGAAAAGGCGCCCTGGACCCGTGTCACCTGGTTCTGGTAAAGTTCCATGGGATTGACGGCCCGACTGCCGTATTCATCGTCTCGGGCAAAAGGACCAAATACGCTGGAAAGTAAAATTTTCGCCCGATCTCCTTTGGGGTGTACAGGGTGTGATGTATCCATCTTAATTCCTCAACTTTAAACGGAACGATATCTGTTGCCGTCGCCCCGGTCTGATTGGGGCGGTATCCGAAGCATTTCCCTTTTAGCTGCAGAACAGCATCCGACAGATTGGAAACCAGATCAATAGGCCAGAAGGGTTTTTACAAAAGTATTACACACGCTTTTCTCTTTTTTACACGCGGTCTGAAATAGACGCTAAAGTTTTTGTCCAAACGCACCATAACACTTTCAGTCATTTCCATATGTCATAAAACGCCCGAATGAAGTTGAGCCTTGAATAAAAAACCATCCATTGAATCTGAAGAGACATCAATGGATGAAGGAGCATAAGCGATGAGATTGAACTTGTTCACGAAGGTATCGTTAAGAGTTTTGCTGGTGGGAGGGTTTTTACTTTGCGCTCTACTCACCGGTTTTTCCGGTGGAGCCGGGATCTGGTCTCTCAATCAAATCGAACGGACCATGGAGGAGACGGCCCATGGGGTTGTTGACAAGGTGAATGTTCAGAATGTCCGAATTCAACAATTGATCCCCATCCGAAAAATGATCAACCGGATTATGGAATCCCGTTCGAATGAAACGTTGAGCCGCATCGCGTCTGATCTGTCGAAACTCAGAACCGGATCTGGGCCGGATCATGAAAATTTCCGCCAGATCTACACGGAGACCCAAGCGCTCCTAGAAGCAAAAGCCCGCCAAATATCCGCTTTGGGTGAGCTCAACACATTGATGGAAGAAAACACCCACACCCTTGAATCCATTACTCGGCTGACCATTGATTCGGTAAATACTTCGGAGAACGACGCCATCGGTAGCATCGAAAAGGAGGTTCGCTCCGTCAAAACCGAATTTGGGATTCTGCTGCAGGGCGGGGAGACACCAACGGGGCCTGGGGCGGATATCGACGGGATGATGTCAACGGCGGGCATCGACGATCGGATGGAGGAATTGATGATGGTGTCGGAGATGTCGGTTTCTGCAGTACGCGCCGCCATGACGGTTCAGTCCAAGGCCAACCGCCAGCTGGTCGAGATCAACAATGCGGTGACCGCCAGGAATGTTGAATCTCTCGAGAAGGCATCGGAGGCGATTCGCTTGATCAGGGGGCATATTAACAGCGATTTGGTGGAACTGCCAGAAGATAGGACCACGGCTGAGATCAAAAAGTTCCTTCTGACCCTATCCGGCAGCCTCGATAAAATGATTGAAGCCAAACGGACGGAAATTAATGAGGTGGCACAATTGAACCTGAAGTCCGAAACCATTGTGCGGCTCATGGGAGATGTAGAAAACCGTGTGCTGTCGGAAAGTAAGGCGATGACGCAGAACATTATTGCCCGCATGGATGCCAGCGAAAGGATCATCGGGAAGTGGCAATACACGCAAGTTGTTCTGGTGGGAATCGCCATTTTCATTGCGGTGATCATCGGGGTACTGGTTTCCGGTTTTATCACCGCGCCCATCAACCGAGCCATCGCTATGCTCAAGGATATCGCCAAAGGCGATGGGGATCTGACCCTTCGGCTCGATGATACCATGCAAAATGAGATCGGTCGGCTGGGGCACTGGTTCAACCTCTTTGTTGAAAAACTCAGAATGATCATATCCAACATGGGCGGAAATTCGGAGGTGCTCAACGCAACCTCCAATCGATTCCTCGCCATTTCCAAAGAGATGTCCAAGGGGGCGAAGGAGATATCTGAAAAATCAAGCACGGTTTCCAGCGCGGCAGAAAAGATGAGCACCAATCTATCCACCGTGGCCGCTGCGGCCGAGCAGTCTTCCACCAATATCGGGCTTGTATCCGCAGCCGCCGAAGAGATTACCGCCACGATTCATGAGATCGCCCAGAATACTGAAAAGACTAAAAATACCAGTAATGCAACGGCCAAGAGAGCGAGAAAGACTTCCGAGAAAATGGCGAATCTAAGCCGGTCCGCGATCGCCATTGAGAAGGTTGTGGAAAGTATCAATGAAATTTCAGAACAAACCAACTTGCTGGCCCTAAATGCCACCATAGAAGCGGCCCGGGCAGGTGAACAGGGCAAGGGGTTTGCGGTCGTCGCCGGTGAGATCAAAAGCCTGGCTCAGCAAACCGCCGAAGCGACCCTGGAGGTCAAACACAAAATTGACGGTATCCAGACGTCGACCCGGGAGTCTGTGTCAGAGATCGGTGAGATTACCACGGCCGTGGCGGATGTAAACGAGATGATCGATCAGGTGGCCGCCGCTGTCAGCGAACAATCCGCCACCACACGGGAGATCGCCCAGAATGTCAGTCAGGCGGCCCAGGGAATTCAGGAGGTAACCGAACACGTGACCCAGAGTTCCTCAGCGGCCACGCAAATTGCCCAAGAGATAGCGGACGTAGACCATAGACTGAGCCGTATGTCCCAAAACAGTACCCACGTGAACACCAATGCCGGTGAATTGAGTCATTTGTCGGACGAGTTGAAGCAGACGGTGGATCAGTTCACGGTTTAGACGCCGGCACCATCATATCGATCGGGGCTGACAGTACAAAGGGCTTGTATCGGAGCGGAATTCTGAATACCCCTATATTCTCTGAGTCCCGGATTATCTATAATCTTCCTGAATTTTTATTTTACCCGTTGAATTCTATAAGCGGAAAAGCCATCAGAATACGCGTTGGGGATTCGTACGATTTGTCTTTCATTATCCAAAGAGATGGCGCCTGCGGAGCATCTCGCGCTGTACTTCGTAAATCAGTTCGTTGAGGCGTTTTTTTTCCAAAGGAGAGATATGGGTGATCTGTAGACCGCAATTCCATTGATGGTTATCGGAAGGCGCCTCCACCCGAACGATGAGAAGCTTTCTGATATCCACGATCTGCTTTTCATCCCGAAATGGGAGGACCAGGTCGATGTCGTGCAGACGCCCCCCCATTTTCAGATTGGTTTCGGCTGCAGAGGGTGCATCCTTTTTGGCCGACAACGCGATCAACGCCCCACCCAGGCTGATATTGATCACACCCAGCGCCAGTTTCCTATCTCTATTCCTGCTGCTGAGCACGGTGCCGTTGGGTGCTTCGATCCTGAAGTGACGCCTTCGCTGGTGCCGTTCGATGGTTTCAGGGAATGCCAGGACCATGTCATTGGATATGATATGGCCGCCGGTGGTGGTGAAGCTGTATTTGATCTTTTCTTTGTCGGTAAATTCGAAGCGCATTTGGAGCTGCTCGTTGCCGTTGACCATCTCCTTGAACCCTTTGGGACAATCCAACAGGAATCTTGATTTTCCACGTTCCATGTCTACGCCCGTGACCATGGTGAGGGTTTCGTAGGGCGGGTCCGTAAGGGACATTCGGATCAGGATTTTATCATCGATCAGTTTCCTGAATATCTGCTCTTTCTGTTTGTCGTTCATGTGCCCCGTTCCTGAAGGTCAAATTCGGCGACGGATGCGCCTTTTGTTTACCGCATGCCGGAACCTCGAGGGGTAAACCATTGTCTGCGGCGTGATCCTTTTTCGGCTTAACCCTATATATCGGCTGCTTAAGTGGAAACTTTAGAAGTTGTCGGTCCGAGTTATACAATTTGCCGGTCTATCCCTTCGATGTTGTCCCGTATCAGTTCGGGGATGGGCAGTTCATAGGGGCAGCGTGTCCGGCAATCTCCACATTCGGAACATTTTCGGGCGGCCTTGACGGCATAGGCAAACCAGGGCTGCTTTAAGGCCTTTTCTCCCATTCTGTTCAATATGGAACGCAGGTGAAGAACCACCGAAATAGGAATATCCTCCGAACAGGGCTGGCAATAGTCGCAGCGACGGCAGAACAGCTTGTCATATTTTTCCTGCAGGTTCCGAACCGCCCTCTGTTCCGCTTCATTAAGGGAATAGTCGCCCTTGCGGTAGATCGCCCAATTTTCATCGAACAGCGATTTACTTTCCACACCGGGGATGATGGCGACACCCGGTTGAGAAAGGGCATATTTAAGTGCCAGATCGGGCCGGTCGATCACCCCTCCCGAGAACGATTTCATGGCGATCACACCGACATTTTTTTCCTGCGCCATGGGGATGATACGTTCTTTGGCCTTCGGTTCCAAAAAACTGAAGCAGACCATGATGGTTTCAAACAGGTTATCGCTAAGGGCACATTCCAGAATATCCAGGCTGTGGCTGGTGATACCGATATGGCCGATCAGGCCCTCCTCCTTTGCACGGTTCAATGTATCCAGCGCTCCATCCTTTTGAACCACAAGTCGGTAGTCTTCCGAGTTGCGGACGAAATGGCATTGGTATAGGTCGATATGCGGAACATCCAACGCCTCGAGACTTTTTTCGAGATCAGACCGGAGCTCCGCCCCATTGCGGCAGGGGGACTTGGATGCCAGCACGACCCGCTTTCCCGCCTGCTTCAAGGCCAGCCCAATTCGCTTTTCGCTGGTGGTATACGCCCTGGAGGTGTCGATAAAATCAACTCCCATGGAAACCGCGTGTCGAACGGTATCCACCGCCGTTGCTTCGTCAACGGTTTGAATGGGGATGCCGCCGAATCCGAAGCGATTGATCTTAAGGCCGGTTTTCCCCAGAATGATTCTCTCCATGACCTTCCCTCCTTTTTCCTAACCCCGCCGGCGCCCGGACCGATTCAAGGCACCTTCGAATCTTTCATCTATTCTTTTATTTCAAATAATATCAAATGCATACGTTATGGCCGCCTATCTATTTGAAATTGTTAAATATATTGACAATATCATTTTAATGCTTTACAGTAAACCCACGGTTTATGGGAGTTCTCTAAAGGGGCTGCCGCCAGGTTGATACCAGAGGGCCGACCTCTACTCGGAAGATACCGGCATCGGTTGAACGCTGCTTTTTCCCTGACAGAATGAACAGACAATTGACCAACTGGATGTGGACCCATGAACAAACCTCAGCTGATCGAAGCCAGGTTCGGCATGATCGCGGTCAAAAAAGGATTTGTCACCCGCGAACAGGTCCGGATGGCCGTTCTGGCCCAAAAGCAGGCCCTGAAAAAACAGAATAAATCGGTTCTCATCGGTGACATCCTGGTTCAGTCAGGCGCCATCACCGTCCATCAGAGGGATCTTGTTCTTGAGGTCCAGCAGGGAAATAAAAATCGATCTTCCGCTCGGGAGGAAACGCCGGCTTCCGCACCCCCTGCACCCAAGGGGAGCCTATCGGATAGAAGGTTCGGCATGATTGCCGTGAAAAAAGGATTTGCCAGCCGGGAGCAGGTCAAACAGGCGATCTATATCCAGAAAGTGGCCTCTCAGAAAAACATTGCCACGCAATTAAGCGACATACTGTTAAAGACCGGGATCATAACCGCTGCCCAGAAGGATGAGGTGCTGTTGATTTTGGGAGTCGCTTCGCCCGTGGACAATGAAGAGCAGAAAAGGGACGGTGACCCTGATATTCTGCCGGAACCGGAAGATAGAGGGCCTCAATTCCTCCTGACCGTATCGGAGGATAAACTTGAGGTCGTACTCGGCCCCAGAGAAGGGCTGCCCCTGATGGCGGACCTGGCGGAGGTCAGGCATGCAATGGAGGAATATGGGATCCGCCATGGGGTGGTGGCCGATGATCTGCTGGCCGAAAGGTTGAATGAAGCCGTCACCAGCGGGGAACCGGTGATTGTTGCACAGGGTCGGGCACCGGAAGATAGCCGGGACGATGAGATCAGGTATCATTTCAACGCCGGCAGCAGCGACCCAACGGAAACCGGGCGGTCGAAAAGCGATGAAAGCGAAAGATCAATGGTAAGTTCGGGGGATCTGGTTGCCGAAAAACTATCCGGAACGGCCGGCAAACCAGGGATCGATATCTACGGGGAGCCCATTGACACGATGCCACCCCTGAAACTGAAACTGCAATGCGGAACCGGTGTCGAGCTGTCTCCGGACGGTACGCGGGCCGCCGCCCGTCTCGAAGGCATTCCGGAAATTTCAGCGACAGGAGAAATCTGTGTTTACCCGCTAATGAAAATCGATGGGGATGTTACCCGCGACGATGGGGACATCGAGTTTGACGGACATATCGAGGTGGACGGCGCCATAGAGGGCAAGATCCGGATAGCCGGTAGGAGCTTAAAGGCCCGGGAGGTTTATGAATCTACCATCGACCTTTCCGGCGACATGGTGGTCGAAAAAGGAATTTCCGATGCCCGAGTCACCACCACCGGAATGGTAATAGCCAAGCATGCCAACAAGGCGAAAATAGAGGCGCTGGGCGATCTTATCCTGGAGAACGAGATTATCCATTCTCATATTAAAACCAACGGCATGTGCCGCATTAAAAGAGGGATGATCCGGACCTCCGAGGTGTCGGCGCGAAAGGGAATATTCGTTAAGGATGTGGGTTCTGAGATTTCAAAACCCTGCAAGCTAACGGTGGGCGTGGATTTTTGGGCCCGCAAAATGGCGGCCAAACGGTCCAAAGAGATCAAAGAAAAAGTAGATCGCCGCAAGGAACTGGAACAACGGTTGGCGGATCTAAAAAAGGCCATTTCAGATTTGGATCAACAGATCAACGACATGGCCGAGGAGGAAACCGAGATCACGGCCCGGCAGGTGGAACTCAAAAATATGCTGGCCGCTGCCGGGGAAAACGGTTCATCCACGGAGGTGGAAAAGCTGACATCGGCCGCCGAAGAAGTGGAACAGCAGCTGGCGGAAATCAATCGGGCCGTTGAGCAAAAGTTTGAAGAGCAGGAGAAATTGTCCGAGGAGGAAACCCGCACGAAAAAGGAAATCGAGGATTTTCAGAATGAGATAACGGAGCTGAAGAAAAAGGCGCGGAAGCTGGAAAAGGAAACGGATCGGAAGAAAGAAAAGGTGGCGATCGAAGTGACGGGCACCATTTACAGCAAAAATACGGTGGCCGGAGAGCATGCCAAACTGATTCTGCCCGAAAAACACACCCAGGTCCGCATCACCGAGGGATTGTTTGCGGACGCCAAGTCTTCGGTCAACTGGTCCATGCAGATTAAAAAATTGTAACCGGTCGTTCCGATCTTGTCTGAGACATCGCCATGAAAATCGCGCTGGTCGCCAATCCTCGGTCCGGGGGAAAAAGCAGAGAGGGATCGATCCAGATGATCCGGGATCGCCTCCGTAAAAACGGCATCCGGTCCGAGATCTATATGACCCGCTACCATGGGCACGCCGTTAAAATTGTTCAAAGACTGGTTTCCTTGAATCCGGATGCCATTGTCGCAGCGGGAGGGGATGGCACCAACTATCAGGTGGTCAACGGTCTGCTGAAAAACGATGGTAACGGAAAATTGCCGCCTGTGGGCCTCATACCCCTTGGAAGGGGGAACTCATTCGCCAGGGACCTTTCCATTTTTTCCATCCAGGACGGTATCGACGCCATTATCGGACAACACCTTAAAACAGTGGATGTCTGCCGGTTTTCCCAGAATCAAAAGACAGGCTATTTTGTCAATCTGCTTGGGATGGGATTCGTAACAGATGTCGCCAGAACCGCTCTAAAATGCCGATGGGCAGGGGATGCCGGCTATGTCATTGGCGTCATATACCGTACGCTGGGGTTACGTTTCCATGAAATCGTTATCGATATCGACGGCCACACCCTGTCGGGCCGAAACTGTTTCGTCGAGGTTTGCAACTCCAGGTTTACCGGCGGCGAGATGATGATGGCCCCCGAAGCCAAAATCGATGACGGTTGGTTTGACGTGGTGGTGGCCGCACCCTTGAGTCGGATCAGCCTGATTGCCACCCTCCCGAAAATCTTCAAGGGCACCCACGGCACCCATTCTGCGGTACGTTTCATTCGGGGTCAATCGGCCAAAATCTCCACCCGGCCGACAAAACAGCTTCTCCCCGACGGCGAGATCTACGGCAGGACCCCTGTGGAAATCCGTTTGATTCCCCGGTTAATGCGTTTTTTCCATCTTCCGGGCCACCCATAACTCCGGCACTTCCCGTTTCCGGGCCGGTACTTCGACGAAAAGATCGTAAACAAGCGCTATCGGGTAACTTTTTTCAATTCCTCCATCCGCTTGATGATCTCGTCCCGTTCATCTTCCAGCTTAAGAAGCATCATCATGGTGGGCGGCTTTGTGGAATGTGCCGGCAGGCGCTGCTCTGCCTCCCTTATCTGGTCGTCAACCGCTTTCAAACGCCGCTTAAGATCGGTCAGTGTATCCATTCCCAACTCATTTGGGCGACCTTCCATCGAATCACAACTCCTGTCGGCATGATGGGTTATTGCACTGGGTTGCGGATCTCGACTTTTCCGTCAAGATGACTCTTGACGTCGGGAATCGGTACCTCCCGCCGGTGGAAGATACCGGCGGCCAGTGCCGATTCGACGTCGGTTTTGGAGAAAACTTCGAGAAAATGATCTGCATTCCCAGCTCCGCTGGATGCGATAACCGGAATGGAGACCGCCGCTTTCACGGCCTTGACCAGTTCAACATCAAAACCGGAATTGGTGCCGTCCCGGTCGATACAATTCAACAATATCTCGCCTGCTCCCAATTTCTCGCACACTTCTGCCAGTGTGATCGCATCCAGGTCCCGTCCCTCCCGGCCACCCCGTATGGTCGTCTGGTACCAGCAGTACCGTTCACCCGATGGACCTGGGAGTTCCGTTTGGATCACCCGGTGTTTCACATCTTCCCTGGCATTGACATAAACCCGTTTGGGATCGATGGAGATCACCACGGCCTGATTGCCGTAAACCCTGGAGATCTGTTCGATGGCGCTTTCCCCGGTGGCCACACCGGTTTTTAAATACGCTTCGGCAATCAGGACGGCATCGCTTCCGATGGAGATTTTGTCGGCACCGGATCTGAAATACTCCGCCGCGACCTCAAGAGCGGTATAGCGTTTTCCTGTTTTATCCGTATAATCCCGAATACCGCCGCCGATGGTCAGCGGCACGAACACATTCCGAGAGGTTTTTCGGAGGACCTGGATCATGGGCATATCCTCTAAGGGGAAGTCCCTGAAGCCGGTGATGTTCAGGAAAGTGATTTCATCGGCGCCCTCCTTGAAGTATCTTTCGGCCAATTGGACCGGTTTGCCGAGGTTTCGGACGTCCCCCTTTTCCCTCACATCATACTGGTCCCCTTTGGTCACGACCAGGTCGCCCTGGTCATTGGTACGGACATCCAGGCAGGCGATGATCCGTTTGGCCAGGCAGGTTTTCGTTTTTTCCGGAGGCGAGGCGGGTTCCGTCGATTCCGGTTCGATAAAATTTTTCAATACCGCCAGACCGGCACCGCCGCTTTTTTCCGGATGGAACTGGGTGGCCACAATATTGCCTCTCCGAATGCCGCTGACAAATGGATAACCGTAATCGGTGGTGGTGAGGACATCAGCGTCATTGTCCGCCACGACATGGTAGGAATGGACGAAATAGAATTTTTCATCATCGCGAATTCCGTTGAAAAGAGAAGAGGACTGTTTGATGCAGATGCCGTTCCAACCGATATGGGGAACGGCCAGGTCCACATCGAAGCGCACCACTTTCCCCCGGATGATGCCCAGCCCCTTTTGCCCGGGTGCTTCGTCACTGGTGTCAAAAAGCGCCTGGAGCCCCAAGCAGATTCCCAGAAACGGGCGGTCCTCCAAAAGATAGGAACGCAGCGGTTCAACATACCCCTTTTCATCCAGAATCCGCATCATATTGCCGAAGGCCCCGACACCGGGGAAAACCAGTTTTTCGGCATCCCGGATCTCCTCCATCCGATCCACAATCTTGACGGTTTCACCAAGGCTTTCGATGGCGTTGATCACACTTCGGACATTTCCGGCGCCGTAGTCAAGCAGAGAAATCATGAACGCATCCTTTCATGCGATTGAGACGTATCCTTTATGAGAGACCGGGTATAACCGAAAAGCCGGCCCTTCACAAGGGTTTTGAGGTTCAGGTTTTTCCGGCTTAAATCGTGTAGAACGCCATCCGTTCCCGCCAGAGGTCATGGTCCAGAATGCAGACGTCTCCTAAAGGTTCACGTGTCGCCACCACTGTCCCAAACTCCTCCGGAGCCATATCTCCGCATGCATCACCCATCCATTCTTCGAAACGGGGGTTTGGGGAGATGAAGGTTTCAAAACGATCGGGTGTGACGGCAACGGCGCATCCCATATGGGGCAACACGAAAAGATCTGTCTGTTTATCTGGGTCATGTACAAAGTATGCAATCATTTGTTCTCCTTTCTGTGGCTTCGATCCGTGGAATGCACAACGCATGTGAACTAAAAACTCAATATAATACCGCTGATTCAGATTTCGAGTCCCGGCAGGTTGCATTCACCAATGCGGGTATGATAGAAAATACCGGAAGCCAAGACCTAAAACCGCTTGTACCGGGCGCACGAACTGAATCATAAACCTGTCAGGATGGAAACGGCTTTATTACGGGGCGGGACAACCCTGATTCCGGAGGTCTGAAGATGATGCGGAACCGAGGATGTTACATCCTGTTGGCGGCATTTCTGTCGGTGCTGTTATTTTCTGCATCCATTACCGATGCGGATGCGGAACTGATCCGAAAACCCGTCTGGGCCGGCAAGTTCTACCCTGGCAGCAAGGCGGACCTCCTTGATACCATCCGGCACCTGACCCGAAAGGCGGAAAAGTCGCCGCTTCCGGATGCGCCATCCGGAAAACTCAAAGCCCTGATTCTGCCCCATGCCGGTTACATCTATTCCGGCTGGACAGCCGCCCATGCGTCCCGGGTCCTTAAGGGTAGACGGTTCTCCAAGGTTCTTCTGCTGGGGCCTGATCACCGGGTCGGTTTCCGGAACGGGGCGGTGAGCGAGGCAAAGGCCTGGGAAACTCCCATTGGCCTGGTGAGACTCCACAACGATGCCCGCTCCCTTGTAAAGGGTTCCGATCGCTACAAACCGGTGCCGGAATCGGATGCCATGGAGCATTCCCTTGAGGTGATTCTGCCCTTTCTCCAGGTGTACCTCAACCGTTTCGAATTGGTGCCCGTGGTTCTGGGTCCCGGGAGCATCGACCGGATCGCCGGGGACCTGGACCCCCTTCTCGATGAGAACACCCTGCTCGTGATCAGTTCCGACTTGTCGCACTACCTCTCCTATGATGAAGCGGTTTCAACGGACCGGGAAACCCTCCGGACCATATTAAACCTGTCTGCCGAGGCATTTTCGGCAAGGCACAACGCCGCCTGTGGGCGTAACCCGATCCTTGTGGGGATGAACCTGGCCAGACGCCACGGTTGGCATCCACAATTGCTCCACTATGCCAACAGCGGCGATACCGCAGGTGGAAAAGACCGGGTGGTGGGCTATGCCGCCATCGCCTTTTATGGAGATGCAATGGATGATCAAAAGAAGGCCCGGGAACCTTTAAGCGATACAAACGGCCAAGTGCTGGTCCGGCTGGCCCGCCGCACCATTGAAGAAAAGCTTGGCAGCGCATCGCAGATTCCGAAGGAGGATAAGACCCTTTTGGCATCCCCAAGATTCGATAACCGTCGTGGCACTTTCGTGACACTGAAAATCGGAGGCGATCTGAGGGGATGCATCGGCAGTCTGACGGCGGATGAATCCTTGAGAGAAGGAGTGAAGCGAAACGCCATCAATGCCGCCTTCCGGGATCCCCGATTCGGGCCGCTCACTGCCGCGGAACTCGATCAGGTGGATATTGAGGTCAGCATCCTCACCGAACCCCGGGAACTGGAATTTACCGATGGCGATGATTTGATCTCCAAACTGCGTCCGAACATCGACGGTGTCATCATCAAGAAGGGTTTTGCGCGTTCCACATTTCTGCCCCAGGTTTGGGAACAACTGCCGGGACCGGAAGCGTTTCTCTCCCATCTGTGTCGAAAGGCCGGACTGCCCGCCGATGCATGGCAACAGCCCGGTCTCAAGGTGTCCACCTATCAGGTGCAGTATTTTGAAGAACACCGTTGAACGGTCGATTGTCCGCGTAATTGTCGCCACCGGGATCTCCTCGGTAGTGACCCAATTGCTGATCATCAGGGAGTGCCTCACCCAGTTCCAGGGAAATGAATTCGTTATCGCCCTGATCCTCTTCAACTGGTTGATTCTGGGGGGCCTGGGCACGTTGCTGGCCCGGATAACCGTTCGTCGACTGCTAACGCCCACCCTTTCCCGTTTGGGTTGGCTGTCGTTAATCCTCGCCGGGTTTCCTACCTTGCAGATACTGGCCATCCGGATTTTCAGGGATCTTTTGTTCCTGCCCGGTATTTCCGTTGGTTTTTACACCACGCTGATTTATACTTTCATCGTCATGGCGCCCTACGGCCTGCTGGTGGGATTTGTTCTTCCCTACAGCCTGTTTGTCCTGAGGCGGCAGGATCCGTCCTACTCCGGAGCCCGGGTCTATATGGCGGATAATATCGGTGATGTCATGGGAGGGGCATTGTTTGCGTTTGTCCTGGTTCATTGGGTCTCTCCTTTTACCGGCATCTGCCTTTCCAACATTCTTCTCCTTGCCTGTCTGCTCTCGCTGTTTCCAAGGCCTTTTCACCGGCATCCGGCGGCACCGGCCGGCGCGGTTGTGGTCGCGCTGCTTTTGGCGGCGGGCGGCGTTTTCGAGAATACCACCCTTGCGCCGGTCGGGGGGGAATTGGCGTATTATAAGGAATCCCGGTACGGCCGGATTACGGTTCATAAGGACCGGGAGCAGTTTACGGTGTTCGAAGACGGTGTGCCCGCGGACAGCAGTCATGACATTGTGGCTGCGGAAAGGGCGATCCACTATACTTTGGCCCAGGTCGACGATCCGCGTTCGATTCTGCTGATTTCCGCCAGAAGCGGGATGCTGTCCGAGGTTGCCAAGTATCGGCCCGAGTCCATCGATTATGTGGAGCTGAACCCGGAGATGGCCCATGTACAGTTTCGTTTCGGTCTCATTGAAAAAGTGCCCGGGCTCAACGTCATTTACCGGGACGGTCGGGTACATCTGGCCGAAACCGGGAGGACATATGATGCGGTGATCGTGAACCTTCCCGAACCCCAGACATTTCAGGTCAACCGCTTCTTTACCGACGGCTTTTACAATCTGGTCCGGCGGCGTCTGAAACCCGGCGGCGTTTTGGGTTTCTCCGTTGCCGGATTTGACAACTATCTGGCGGAGCCCCAGCGTCAGAAGATATCTTCTCTCTTCAACACCATCCGGCCCCATTTTGCGCATGTGTTGCTGCTGCCGGGCCCGCGCATCTATTTTCTCTGCCGGGCAGAGCCACTTACGGCGGATATACCCGGGCGCCTGAAGGAGAAATCAATATCGACCGCATACATCAGCCGTTATTATGAAGGAGATGTGACAGACGATAGAATCGGACAGATCCGGGAATTGCTGGACCCAACGACCCCCGGGAACCTCGACCGGTCACCCCGTCTGATGCGAATCATGTTCTCCCAATGGTTCGCACGATTCGCCACCTCTCCAACTGTTTTCATGGGGGTGGTGGGAGTGCTTTGCCTTGTGTATCTGATTCGGTCCACGAAACCGGAATTCGTCCTGTTCACGACGGGCTGTGCGACCATGGGCAGTGAAATCCTTGTGATCTTTGCCTTTCAGATCTTTTTTGGTTATATTTATACACAGATCGGGCTAATCGTAACCGTGTTTCTGGCTGGGCTGATGCCCGGCGCATGGTTCGGGCACCGTTTGAAAAAGGGAGCAGGGGGCAGAAGAAGGGCGCTTTTTGCCACCGATGCAGGCCTTATCCTCCTGCTATTTCAATATCTTTTGGCTGTGGGGAAAAGCGGATTACCGGTTCCCGGATGGGTGTATCTCCTTTTCGGGTTTGCGGTTTCCTTGATTTGCGGTTTCCAGTTTCCGGTGGCGCTGAGTTTAAAGGGTGACGACAACCGGGCCGCTACGGGCGCTTTCACTGCCGATCTTGTGGGAGCGGCCTTCGGCACGCTTGCCGCCAGCGTTGTGTTGATCCCCTATGTGGGGATCACCGGTACGGCCATTGGCTTGATCGCCTTAAAGGCGCTTAGCATGATAATGATCAAAGGCATAACCCCGTCCTTGCAGGGACGGGGCCTTTAGATCGGCGATCTGCCCGGTATTTCAGAAGTTATTGAATGTGGGAACAGGCGATGAAACGGTTCAACAGACGAGATTTTCTAGTATGCGGGGGTGCCGCGCTTTTGTGCTGCGCTTCATCCGGATATGCCGGCTGGCCTTTCGGCGGGAAAAAATCCTCGCTGGATAACGCGCCGGACATTATCGGTACGGTATTTACAGGGGATGCACCGGACCGGATTTGGAAATGGTCGAAAGAGGCCTCCCTCTACCAGAAACTGGAAGGCCGCAAGGTGCGTTGCGGTATTTGTCCCCATCGGTGCATCCTGGGCCCGGGGGATCGGAGCGTCTGTCGATCCCGGATCAACTCGAAAGGGCGGTTGATCAGCCTGACCTACGGCAATCCCTGTGCCGTCCATGTGGATCCCATCGAGAAAAAGCCGCTCTACCATTTCATCCCCACGACCCGGGTCTTTTCTATTGCCACCACGGGCTGCAACCTGCGCTGTCTGAACTGCCAGAATTGGGAAATTTCCCAGGCCAAACCCCATGAAGTCCGCCACACCGAACTGTTTCCTGACCAGGTGGTGGCCGCCGCCCAAAAAACCCGTTGTCTCTCCATCGCTTACACCTATTCCGAGGCGATCACCTTTTATGAGTATATGATCGACACCGCCCGTATTGCGAGGGATGAAGATATAAAGAACGTGTGGGTGTCCGCCGGGTACATCAATCAAAAGCCCCTTCTTGATCTCTGCCGGGTGCTGGATGGGGCCAACGTCAACCTCAAGTCCTTTTCCGACGAGATCTACCGGAAGCTCAACGGCGCTCGGCTCAAACCGATTCTCAACACATTCGAGACCCTCAATGAACAGGGGGTTCATTTCGAGCTGACCCATCTCGTGGTCCCGGGATATGTGGATGACGAGGAGATGGCAAAACGGATGTGCGGCTGGATCGTATCACACCTCGGACCGAAGCATCCGATCCACTTTTCGCGATTTTTCCCCAAATACAAGCTGGACCGTTTGGCGCCGACGCCGGTTTCCACCCTTGAAAGGTTTCGGGAGATCGCCATGGCCGAAGGGATCTGGTACGCCTATGTGGGAAACGTACCGGGGCATGAGGGGAATAACACCTTTTGCCACCGGTGCGGGAAGAAAATCATCGATCGGCAGGGGTACTTCATTCGGGAATATCACCTGCGGAAAAACCGGTGCAAGTTCTGTAACACCGTTATTCCGGGGGTTTGGCAGGACGATCCGCCGCTTTAATACCGTTTAGCACCTTCTCCACTACGCTTTTCGCAGTTTCATACACGCTTTGTTTAAACCGCAGCTGCAGCGCGGCATCCAGCATTTCAAAGGTCAACATCTGTTCTCGAACCGCCAGAACCGCCAGCGCTCCCAGCGCCCAGTCCTGGGATTTGATCTTCATGGCCTTGAAATCCACTTCCACCACGGTGGCCCGGCACGGGGGCAGCTTCACGCCGTCGGCCTTGATCAAAAGGGTGTCCGGCCCCAGCCCGCTGGTAATCATGTTTTGACGTCGGCTGACCCCTTCCGGGGCCAGTGCGATTACCACTGCTGGGGTTTCGATGCCGGTGTAGTCGATGGCGACATCGGAGAGAATAATCTCGCTGACCGAATGCCCCCGCATCACGGTGATGGGATAATCGTTTTTTTGTGTGGCGTGGCATCCGGCAGCCGCCCCTGCCAGGCAGAGAAGTTCACCGGCGGTGATGATGCGCTGGCCTGCGCTGCCGAGTATCACCGCCTCCTGCCGGCCTTTTTGGGGTGCATGTTCGCTTTTCCGGATGTGGACCGGATCCTTGGGAGGCGACAACCTGGACGCCTCTATCCGGTACGCCTTGCCATATTCCATTCGTCTGTTCTGTTCCAAAAACCGATCCAGGGATGGAAGGCGGGACAGTTCCGCTTTTATGGATTTGGGGCTGATCCGGTTTTTACGGGTGTATCGGCCGGGACAGACTCCCCAGATATCCACCAGAGAGAACCCGTCGAATCGGATCGCCTCCTCCAGATGGGACGGCAGATCCTTGTCGTAGGTGGATCGTCGCGACACCCAGCCGGCCCCCGCAGCACCGGCTACCTGGCAGATGTCCACGGGCTTTTCCAGTTTGTTGAGAAATCCCGATCCTACTTGCGCCTCTTGGGGGGTGGTGGAAGAGCACTGTCCGCCCGTCATCCCGTAGTTGAAATTGTTCAGGACCAGGAGCGTGAGATCAATATTCCGGCGACAGGTACTCAGCACGTGGGCGCCGCCGATTCCCAAGCCGCCGTCCCCCATGGTGACGATCACCGTCAACTCGGGACGTGCCATTTTGATGCCGGTGGCATAGGTAAGCGCCCGGCCGTGAAGGCCGTGAAACGCATGGGTGTGGAAAAAGGTGTCAAAAAGACCGGAACAACCGATGTCCGATACGATGGCCACCTTTTCTCCGGTCAGCCCCATCAAGTTAAGGGCGCGATCCAGTGCATGTACCACTCGGTCATGGGCGCATCCCGGACAGAAAACAGGCGGTCGGTCGTTGTTTAACAGACTATCCATTTTGGAGCACCTCCTGGATCTGACCGGGTTTGATCAACTCTCCATTCATTTGACCGATAAAATCAATTCGGCGGTCAGGCAACAATCGTTCGATCTCTCTGACGTATTGCCCGAGGTTCATCTCAGCCACGACGATGCGTTTGCATGCGGCCGCCTTTTCAGTGATCAACGCTTCGGGTACCGGCCACACGGTCTTTAGCACCAGCAGGGACACCCGGCATCCGTTTTGACGAGCGGTGTTGACGGCGACTCCTGCGGCACGCGCCGTGACGCCGAATGTAATCATCAGGGTATCGGCCTTAGGATCCATGTCCTCGTCGTAATAGGTGAAGTGATGGAGTGCCGTCCGAATTTTTTGGTCGAGACGGGCCTGGCTGCGGGCAATGGTTTCAGGATCCGTGGTGATGTAGCCGTCCGGTCCGTGGGTGGAAGATGTCTGGCGGACCAGGCGATCACTGCCAATGGGCAGAAAAGGCGGCACCGGACCGCTGGCGTCGTCGAAGGGGAGAAACGACTCATCAGAAGCGGCCATGCGGCGCTCGACGATCTCTGGCGTCGCCAAACCCTCGAGATCAACCGTTTCCCGGGTCATGGAGATCTCCTTATTGGCGGCGATAAACACCGGACACCGGTATTTTTCGGCCAGATTGAAAGCGCGGATGGTCAGCAGGTAGCAGTCTCGGACATCCACCGGTGCCAGAACGATTACCGGCAGGCCGCCGCTGCTGCCCCACTGCAGGAACTGAATGTCTCCGTCGGCGCCTTTGGTGGCAGACCCGGTGGAGGGTCCCAACCGCTGGACGTCCACAATAACGATGGGAATCTCGCTGCCGATGGCAAAGGAGAGCTGCTCGCTATATAGGCTGATCCCCGGTCCCGATGTGGCGGTCATGGTCTTCATACCGGCCATGGCGGCGCCCAGGCAGTAACCGATGGAGGCGATTTCATCCTCGCCCTGTAGACAAATCCCACCTGTAGGCGGTAGGAGCTTGAGCATCGTGTTGTAGATGGTCGTGGCCGGCGTGATGGGATATCCCGCAAAGAAATTGCAGCCCGCCGCTTTGGCTCCCCATCCGATCGCCTCGTTGCCCTCCATTACTGTAAACGCCATATCCCTTCTCCCAAAAGGACCCCATGTCGGCGGGTCCGGCAGATAATTCTCTGTGAATCCCCCATGGATCGACAATCTTCGGATACCGCTGGCATCCAATCAGCGGTTTCGCGTCCGCTCCGGTTGCTGGCGACCCAATGGCAACCCCGATTAGATCAAAGATTCCCTTTTGTCAATGCGGGATATTAAAGGAGATAAAATGAAGTCTATCGATCCAGCAGCACCCCTTCGAGCCGTTCCATCATGAAATCGATTTCGTCATCGGTGATGTTGAGCGGCGGGGAAATACGGATGGTGTGGCCGTGGCTGTCGTTGATGATCAACCCCATTCCCAGCAGACGGCGGCAGAACCCCATGGCATTGCCCTTTTTAACCTCGACGCCGATAAACAACCCTCTACCGCGCACCTCTTTGATATGCGGGCTACGTTCCGCCAGTTTGAGCAGCCGTTTTTTGAGTTTGGCCCCCTGCTTTTCAGAGGAAGCGGCCAAAGATTCCTCTTCCAGCACCTCCAGGGCGGTGACTCCGGCCACGCAGGCCAAGGGGTAGCCCCCGAAGGTAGACCCATCCGATCCGGCTTTGAACACCTGATCCATTAGTTCCGAATTGGTCACGAACACCGACAGGGGGACCAGACCGCCGGAAAGGGCCTTTCCCAGAATCAGGCCGTCGGGCACGATCTGTTCATGTTCGAAGCAGAAGTTTTTTCCGGTGCGTCCCAGACCCACCTGAATTTCGTCAAACATCAGGAGCAGGTCGTGCCGGTCCGCCACCTCGCGCAAATCTTTGAGAAAGCCCACCGGCGGAATTTGCATCCCCCCCTCACCCTGCATCGGTTCGACTAGAATACCGCAGGTGTTTGGGGAAATGGCCGCTTTCACCGCATCGATATTCCCAAATGGAACCGAAACATATCCAGGCGTCAACGGACCGAAACCCTTACGGTATTTCTCCACCGACGAAAAAGATACCACGCTGATCATGCGGCCGTGAAAATTGTGGTCAAATACGATGATCTCCTGTTTACCGTCCGGAATGCCCTTGAACTTCCACCCATAGTACCGTGCGGTTTTGATGGCGGTTTCCACCGATTCCACTCCGCCGTTTTTGGGTAGCACCTTGTTGCCGTTTTCACCGAACCTCGGGGCCAGCTGGGGAACAAAGCCGGCCACCTTTGAAAGGAACCGGCCAAGCGGGTCGGTGTAAACCACGTTGGAGATGACCGAACCGTAGTTCCCGAGCAGGGCCTTGACCGCCGCATTGACGATTTTGGGATGGTGGTGACCGGGATTGGCCGCAGAATAGGCCGCCAGACAGTCCAGGTATTTTTTGCCGTTGATATCGGTGATCCAGCTGCCCCTGGCTTTTCGGACCACCACGTCGAGGCGTTCGTAATGATGCGCACCGCAGGCTTTCTCGAGGGAGAGAATGGTCGTGTCGGATGCATTTGAAAATCCGAATACGGGTGCATCGTATAGTTTAATCGGTTGCTCAAGCATCTTCATTCTCCCTTTTCTAGTAAAGTTGCTATCTGTGTAGCAACATAAATATCATATTTTCGGCTTCTCTGTCAACCCACCTGAGACCCTCTTCGGTGGAAACGGTTTCGCTTAAATTTTCAAGTGGTTGACCCCACGTCCAATTCATGGCATGATGCCACGGAAAAGAAGTGAATTCGGGCAGCGCGTCGGTTGTCAGGCGATGACCCGATTGCCGCTCCCTGACTATTATATTGGCCATTTCTGATACTACTTTAGTAGCAACAACAGGATCGACTGTGAACATCACCACATTGCTAAAGGATTTTGCATTCTCCCAATATGAAACCTCCTGTTATCTGACCCTCTTGAGTCATCATCCCACCAATGGATCCCAGTTGAGCCGGCAGTCCGGCATCGCCCGGTCCCGGATCTATGATGTCTTAAGGGGGCTCATTCGCAAGGGAGTGGTGTTCGAGGTGGAAAAAGGACAGTATGTCCCCCTGCCTTTCGAGGAATTGAAAAAGCGGCTGAGAAGCCAGTTCGAATCCAATATGACCATCCTCGAAGAGAAGCTACAGGCCATGACCGCCGAGTCCGAGTACGAGTATCTGCTGACCTTAAGGGGATACGATACGGTGATCGCTAAGGCGGTGGACATTATCCGGGCATCGGTTCGCGAAATTTATCTTCGCCTTTTCCCCAATACCTTCAAGCAGTTGGAAGAGGAGATGGAACAGGCGGCGTCCCGTGGTGTCGGTATTCGCCTGGTTTCCATGGGCCGGGTCCCAATGACCCACGACTACCAGGTGATCCATCCCTATGTAAAAAGCCTGGTGAAGAAAATCGGCGGCGAGTCCATCGATATTGTTGCGGATAAATCCGAAGCGCTGTCCGGTATCTTCGAAACCGGAAAAGCGGATGCCTCTCCCATTATCTGGACCCGGAACCGCTCTTTTGTTACCGCCAACCGGGACAGCGTTCGGCACGACTTCTACCATTACTTTCTCGATAAAATCTACGAACAAAAAGAAGCATTGACACCCCGGGAAAAAAGGGTTTACGAGTTCATCAAACGGGATGATTGACCCGTTTATTTCAAACTGAAATTGACCCGGCTGTTTTGGTTCGTTTTGCTGCTTTCGCTGAAATCGCTATCCGGTTCCAGAACGAACACCTTTGCCGGATTCAGCTTCTCGCTCTGCAAGAGATAGTCCTTAACCCGCGACGCCCTCTCGTGTGCCAGGAGTCTCAAATCGTCATCTGTGATGCGAATATGCGTAAGGATGAGTTCCATCATCTCTTCTGGCGGCAGGGTTTTCTCTTTTCCGGAAGGTCCCCGGGGTTTCGGAAAATCGGCCGCTTGGTATGCCAGGGCGGCAAGCTGATCCTGTTCCGACTCTGTTATTTCGATTTGGGCGAGGGGAACCGCCTGCTGCCCCGTCTGTGTCATCTGCTTTAATTTTTCTCCCTTCAGCACATCGATGTATCGTGTTTGTCTCAGTGCCTTTCCATCCTTTATCGGATGGCTCTCTTCCTTGATTTCCAGTTGAAGGGCCGGTCGTTCATAGAGCGCGTTGACCAGTGTATCCAGTTTTTTCATGCCGGCTTCGGAAATATCCGTCTTTCCAAGGTTAAAATCCACGTGGCTCAATTGCTCTCCCCCTCCAAAAACGGCTCCAAGCGCCGCAAAGGGAGAGGTAATGATTTTGGTAAACAGATTGACGATCATTCGGAGAATGATCTTGCCGATCTTGAATTTGGGATCCTTGACATCACCGGATACCGGCAGATCGATTTCGATTTTTCCGCTGCGATCCTTGAGCAGTGAGATGGCGAACGCCACTGGTAGGGAGGTGGCATCCGGGCTTTCCACCTTTTCTCCCAACGTCAGTTGGTCCAGGACGATGAGGTTTTTTGCGTCCAGCTTATTCCCCTGCATTCGGTATTCGAGATTCAGGTGGAGCTTTCCCTTTTCCAACAGGTATCCGATGTATTTCCCGGAATATGCGGAAAAAGGGCTCAGCTCGATATCGCTGAACAAAAGATTCATCTCAACATTCCGATCTTCTCCAAAAGGGTGGAAACGTCCTGTTATCTCCATTGGAGCCGTGTTCTCGTTGACGCCTTTTAGAGATACTTCCGCCATGGCGCCTTTTTCGGATGAGAGTCCAGAGATGTGGCCCCCCAGTTTCTGGATATTCGCTTCAAAATTCGGTTTGTTCAAAAGATCGGTGAATTTGAGGGTGCTGTCATCGATGGTGATCTGCCGGATGGCGATTTTCGCTCCGGGAGGCCGGTGCCCTCCCGCTTCCGCTTCTGCTGGCTCGGAAGATGCCTGCGGACTGTTGGATTTCTTGCCTGCGAGGACTCGGTTTGCATTCACCGTACCGTCGGGCAGAATGATGATCCGGGTGTGGTATTTGCTGAGGGCCATTTCTTCCGCCAGAAACCGATTCGGGTTGAGACCGGCGGTCATACGGGTAAGATGGAGAGCATCCCACTTCACGAAGTCATGGGAGTCCACCTTGTCCACCGTTGCGAAACGGACGATGGCGGCATCCCCCGAGTAAGTAAAACTCGGTTTGCCCTGCGGATCCGAATGGAAGGAGACTTTTCCGTTGCAGTTGACGTCGCCACCCGTCACAACGGCGTTGAGATACTGGGAGACATAGGGCTGGAACGAGCGGATGTCCACATTGCCAATGGTAACGGCAAGATCCGCGGCAACCGGATCGACCGTTACCGAGCCTTCGACAAAAATTTTTCCTTTTTCATTCCATCTTGTCCCTGCCGAAATGGTGCTCTTCTGCCCGGCGGCCGTAGTAAATGGAGAGGCCTCGACATCGATGCCATCGAGGTTCAGCCGCACCGGCTCCGGCATCTGCAGGTCCTCGTACTGAATGCGGTAATCCCGGATCCGGATTTTTTCAGCCGCAACCTGCCATTGGGAAGGGGGGGAGGGCGCCGCCGGTGATTCAGCCCTATCGTTGTTTTGAGAAGGGGGCGGTGGTGCCAATAAATGCAGCAGGTTGACGCGCCCCTCCTTAGACTTATGGTAGGTTACGCCGCCCTTTTCCGAAAAAAAGTGCGCCAGCTTCACCCGCCTTTCCGACGTATCCACTTCAAGTCCGGTTGCCTCCATTAGCGGTACGGACACCACCGGCTTTTGGGTAATCTTGTCAACGAGTTTCAATGCATGCATGCGGATGGAGGCGTTTTCTACGAGCACCTTTGGTTCCGGTTTGGCGGCTTCGATGTGAAAAGCCGACGCCACGTCAAGTGTGCCGCCGGTGATCTGAAAATTTATCCTGTCCTGATAATAGGGGGCGTATTTATCAGGACGCCATTGGGTGAGTTCGATGCGGCCTTCTGCGTTGAACGGCTGGATGGTGAAGTTTCCGGAAAGGTCCACTCCCTCTCCGGCTTCTGTTTGGACAGATAGGGCATAAGTTGCCGGTGTGGCGCCGTCAAGGTGAAAGTTGTCCATAGATAGGTGGATTGGGGAGAGTGTGGTCTGGAATCCGCCTCCGGCAAAAGGGTCCGAAAACATCAGACTTGATGTTTCCACCCGCACCGAATCCACTTCCAGGTCTACCGGCGGGGCCGGTTCGCCTCCAACGGCTGCCGTTTTTGCCGATTCCGCCTCCGGAGGTTTTAAGTCCAAAAGGTTCAATCGGCCGTTTCGATCCCTCTTGATAAACATTCCCAGGGATCGGAGTGTCACGGACCTGAGGTGGACTTTCCCTGAAAGGAGGTCTGAAGGAGCCGGGTTCACGGTGAATTTCGGCAGATCGACGAGCCGGTGACCGTCTGCATCGATGATTTTCAGATCGTTGAGTGTTACGGGTCCGGAAAGGGTCACCTGTGGCTTGCCGTTCTCATTTTCAATATAGCGGATTGTCGTATCCGTTTGAAGGATTGCACTTTGGATCCCGGCTTTGAGCTTCACCGGGAGGTACGTCAGCAGCGGCACCAGGTCGAACCGGCGGATGCCGATCTTCAGTTCTACCCATCGGTTGTCGGCAAACGGCCTGGCGCTCCCGGATATTGTGAAAGATGCCCCGTTGAGGCGGGCGGTCAAGTCGGGCCGAGATTCAATTACCTCGTCCACCGGCAGGCTCGAAAGCGCCGGCAACGACAACTGGAGCCCCGCCATTTCATGCCGCCGCTTCTTTACCCGGTCTTCAAACAGTAGTTGCCCGTCGGTTATCGCGATATTCCGGATCTGGAATCCGGGTAGGATCGCATCACCCCTTTTTTCCGTTGCCGGTTCCGTGATGAGATCCGAAAAGTTGAATTCCTGTTCTTCGGTCCTCACAATTCTAAGATCGGGATTTGCTAGCCTCAAACGGTGAATCACGACCGCCTTCCTAAAAAGGGACGCGGCCTGGAGGTTGACGAACAATTCGTTAAAAGACGCAAATCGCTCGCCGTCTCTATCCTTGATCTCCAATCCCTGAATCGTCATCGACAAGTTGTAGGGATTGGCTTGGACCGATTTAATACTGACCTGGCGCTTCAACCGGTCGGACAGTTGATCGATGAGAACGGATTTGGCCACAATCGGCAATATGATAAAACCGATCAGTGTGTATAGCACCACTGCACCGATAAGACCGAAGATTGGAATCCTGTAACGAAGGTAAATTCTGTTTTGAAGCATTGCTTTCATATCGCATTCATTTGTCTTGTGTGACGCTGTTAGGTGGGATTGACGCGGCAGGAGGTGATAGGATCGCGAGATTCAATATTCAAATCCGGCAACCGTCAACTCTCCTTAACATTCAATAGTTTTTGATGTAGCGATCGATTTCCCACTCGGTTACGGCCGTGCGATAGGAATCCCACTCTTTTGTCTTTCCTTCGATATATTTTTCGAAAATATGCTCGCCCAGGGTTTTTCTGGCGAGCGGGCTTTTCTTCAGGGCGGAAACGGCCTCTTCCAGATTGCCGGGGAGGCTGGCGATGCTGGCCCGGTCCTTTTCAGCCCTTGTCATTTCGAAGATATCAACATCGACCGAAGTAGGTGCGGCCAGTTTGTTGCGGACACCGTCGAGGCCTGAGTTGAGCATCATGGCCAAGGCCAGGTAGGGGTTGCAGGTCGGATCCGGGCAGCGGACTTCCGCCCGGGTGCTGATGCCGCGAGAGGCGGGGATACGCACCAGCGCCGATCGGTTGGAGGCGGACCATGCAATATAGACCGGCGCCTCGTAGCCGGGAACCAGGCGTTTATAGGAATTGACCAGCGGGTTGGTGATGGCCGCAAATTCGCGGGCATTTTTGAGGATACCGGCAATATAGTGATAGGCCGTCTCGCTGAGTTGCAGCGGATCGTTCTCATCGTAGAATGCATTGGTCCCGTCCAGATGGAACAGCGACTGGTTGGTATGCATCCCGGAACCGTTTATGCCAAAGACCGGTTTTGGCATAAAGGTGGCGTGGAGCCCATGTCTTGCAGCGATGGAGCGGACGACCCATTTGAATGTGACCGTGTTGTCTGCGGCGACCAGGGCGTCGGCATACTTGAAGTTGATTTCGTGTTGTCCCTCCGCAACCTCGTGGTGAGAGGCTTCGATCTCGAAGTTCATGGACTCCAGGGTCTCGATAATCTCCCGACGGCAGTTGATGCCGGTATCATCCGGGTCGACATCGAAGTATCCGGCCACATCATTGGTTTTTGTCACGAGCTTTCCGTTACTGTCCTTTTGGAAAAGGAAAAACTCGCACTCGGTACCGACGTTCATGGTGTAGCCGAGCTTTTGTGCTTCGGCCAGGACCCGTTTCAGATTGACACGCGGGCATCCGGAGAACGGTTTTTCATCCGCTGTATGGACATCGCAGATGATACGGGCGGCATTCACCCCGTCTTTTCCCCGCCAGGGCAAAACGGTGAAGGTATCGTAATCCGGTTTGAGATACATGTCGGATTCGTTGATACGCACGAAACCTTCTATGGATGAACCGTCGAACATCATCTTGCCGTCCAGCGCTTTTGCGATCTGACTACGGGGGATCGCGACATTTTTCATAAAGCCGAAAATATCCACGAACTGAAGCCTGAAAAAATTTACATTTTCCTCTTCAACGGTTTTCATGATCTCATCACGATTCATAGCGGTACTCCCTTTCATTTCGTCCTAAAATACCGAGTCCTTTGGGCCAGATTTCTTTTCATTCTGCCAACATTCCAATACGCCTTCAAATACGCGGACGGTCGTTCACATTCTACCCAAACTATTGAGGGAAAGCGGTTGCCACCGCCTGCCGGCCAGAAGTTGTGTAACACAAAACTGCCATCACGCCTATCATTTTCATGACCGATGACTTCCGGTTACTCTTCGCAATACCTCTGACAGAGAAGATATTTTTACGGTTACGCGGCAACAAAAACCATCCCAAACCCGACGCCTGAGAGCCCCCAGCCCCACTTGATATCCAGGATGCATTGAAAAGAGCCATGGATGACATGGATTTCCTCAAAATGAGGCTTCATCACCCAATCCCCATAGCCGAAGGCCAAATCCCACTTGCTGCCGCTTTTGGTTCGGAACGGAATTCTGACAACCGCGATATCATTTCACCCGCCATCATCTCCGAGTATAAGTGTCGCATTTTGCATCTGCGGTAAAATGCAACACATGTAGCGTTTTGCACCAAATCTGTAACAATTTAATATTTAAGTGTTTTTCAATTTCTTAACTTTTATGCTGCTGTATTTTGCCACAGTTTCAAACCGCAAACCCCACTCCCTACGATCGCCTTGATATAAAATATTTATTTGTTATTACTAATAGTTATGAGTTTTTTTGCATCAAATCGCAAGATTGGCCCGGATTATGCTCTATAGATAATCAAACAACAAAGCATCTGATGGGCAATATGAGGCAAACCGAAAATACCAAATGAACCGGCAAACACAAAGGAGGAAGTCATGGGCAAGAAAATCAGAATTGAAAAAAGACGTACCATTCTTGTGGGCATGGCAGAATACAGGGGAAAATGTCGGCATATGGTGGACGGGCTGGTGGACTACAAAATGTGCGCCCATAATTACAACTGCATGAGATGCGCTTTCGACGAGATGGTCGCTGATGAGATAGTGACGCGGTCCGATGCGCAGCCCACTTTGCCTGAAGCGGTAGGCTTTTAGCAACGGTGCAAAAGCACCTCGATCGATGCACTTGTTTCTATCCACACCCGTTATCTTTAGAACTTGGCGGCTGCCATGAAAAGTGCCGGAGGCCCTTAGAAGAGAACTGTTAGACAAACGCTCTTGTTAAATATAAAGGCGGGAAAGCGGATATGCTTCTCCGCCTTTTATTGTATTTTGGGGTCGGGGCGATCCCTTAAACCCAATCCAGGGAATCTTCTAAAAAGAATCTTTTTCAACCCATTGATATTGAAGAATGAGTAATTTCCATATGATTTCAAGTCTATATGTTAACGATGTGCTGTGTATGTGTTTTTATATCGTGTGCATGCGGTGGTCCATTAGGGTCTCACGGTGGATCGCCTCGGATAAGATCAGATACCTAGCATAAGCTTTCCCCCATTTCCACCGATGATCTTCATCGCGAATTGGAAACAGCATCGAAACTTAACATCATCCGCTTTTATAGCATCACATGAATGTTTCATATCCCTCCCCATCCCACAATGCATACTTTTTCGTAAGTACCTTACAATATTGTAAGTACTTGATTTCTTGCAAATATATATCATATTGCATGACAAGAAGAATGGATTCGTAAAAATTGAACGTTACTGCTCTAAAAGGAGATCGTTATGCGCCCAATCAAAATCACCGTATACTCCGACTACATCTGACCCTTCTGCTACATCGGCAAAGGTATTGTCGAACGGCTGAATCTGGAATTTTTAATCATCGAGGAATGGCTGCCATTTGAAATCCATCCCGACACCCCGCCGGAAGGTGTATTCTGGAAAGATTATTTTCCGGGAATGAATCCGGAAGCCTTCTTCCAGCAACTCGATGACCGAGGCAAGAAGATGGGGGTTCGGTTTGGCCCGCAACCGTTGATGAGCAACTCCCGAATTGCGATGCAGGGCGGTGAGTTCGCAAAAGATCACGGCAAATATGATGCTTACCACGAAGCGGTCTTTCGGGCGTTTTTCACCGACTGTAGGGACATTGGCGATCAGAAGGTTATTCTGGACCTTGCCAAAGATGTGGGCCTTGACGTTGTCGCATTACGCGTAGCACTTGAGGGCGGTATCTACATGCCCCGTCTTCAGGAAGTGTCTCGAATGGCTAATAATAATGGATTCAGTGCGGCACCAACGTTCGTGATTGATGGGTACGGCCCGATCAGTGGGGCTCAACCCATTGATACATTCCGAACACTTTTGCGACGCCTATCTTGACGCAAAGAAACAGCAGTTGGTCCAATGGGTGGTCTCTCTGTTCAATAACTGCAACTATTGCGCCAGCATGCAAAGCAAATTCTCCCAGGTCAACAGCCTGAGACATGGGGATGTAATGGCCATTCGCAGAGGCGAATATCCTGGAGACAAAAATATCGGTTATCTGGTATGGCTGACGCGCACGATTCTCGAAAAGAGAGGGTACTTGACGAAAAAGGAACTATAGATTGTTGAAAACATGGGAACGACCGCGCGAAACGCTATGAGATTCTGGCACACATCGGCCGCAAATGATCGCCAATTTCGCAGCGCACATCGTAAAATCTGAATTGGATGAGGTTTTCGAGTTCGAAGAATAGTGAAGGAGGGAAAGCCATGCCCATTCTTGAACGACTCAGGCCTGATCCGGTTCCCGCCATCCATCCGATGCCCGAATATATGGCATCCGACCAGCGCGCTGAGTGGTATGCAGACACCCAAAAGGTGCTTCAGGTGCCATTCATGCTGATGGAATACCACCATGCGGACGAGCCCACCCGGTTTGTTTACGAGGACATCAAAGCAACCTTGCAATTGCCCCTCGTGAACACCGATTACCGGGCTTTTGCCCGATGGCCAAGCTACTTTGCGCTTGCATGGAATGACCTTCGTGATAAACTCGGCACTTCCCGACATGAAGAGATCACCCGGGCATGCCATGTCCGGGCTGCGAAGCTTGCTGCTGTGGAGCTGCCCAATCCAGGCGGCTTGTCATCAAAAGCATTAAGGCAAGCGGCGAAGGCGGATGCCAGCTTGGATGAAATCATTCAGGTGTGCCGGCTATTCCAATGGCTCATTCCCGGTCTCATTACGAACGTCGCTTACTTTCGCCATCAGTTGGAGGCCGTGTGATCCGGAAATCAAAATCGCCCGCAGGTGGACCCGGGATTTCGACGGTTTGTGTCTTAAGTCGTGGGCATCGTGGCATCGCTTATACGAGAGGAAAACAATGAAATGTTTACGCGTTAACCTGGCTTCCGGCTTGATTGCCGAGAAGCCGATTACCGGGCGTTATATCGGTTTGGGCGGACGTGGATTGACATCCATCATGATCAACGACTGGGTCCCGGCGGACTGTGATCCACTGGGAGAAGATAATTTGTTGATCTTCGCTCCCGGTTTTTTGAGCGGAACGCCGCTTGTGAATACGGGTCGGCTTTCTATCGGTGCAAAAAGTCCCCTTACCGGCGGCATCAAAGAGAGCAATGTCGGCGGCGCCATGGCCAGTGCCCTCGCTCGGCACGGGATTCGCGCCGTTATCATCGAAGGTGGCGCACCTGGGGATGCCTTGTACCATTTGGTCATCGATGCGGACGGCAACGCCTTTCTTGCGGATGCAACAGATTGCCGAGGAATTCGAAACTACCCACTGGCAAAGCGTTTGCAGGAAGCTTACGGCGACCAAATTGCCATTTCGTCCATCGGCCCGGCCGGGGAAATGCTGTTGAAAAGTGCTTCCATCCAGGCCACCAGCCCGGATGGACTGCCCTCCAGGGCTGCCGCCAGAGGCGGGCTTGGGGCGGTTATGGGCTCAAAAGGTTTGAAGTCGATCGTGGTATCCAGGATGGGAAAAAAGTCGCATCCCATTGCAGAACCCGACAGATTCAAGGCGCTCTCCAAAAGATTTGCTTCGGCGATCAAGCACGATCGCTGGAGCGGCCAGGTGCTCCCGGAGTACGGGACGGCAAGCATTCTCGCCAGCACGGACGCGTCTGGAGCCCTGCCGACGCGCAACGCCAAACAGGGCACCTTTGAGGGGGCGGAAAAGATCAATGGCGATACGATGGCCGAGACGATCAGGAAACGCGGTGGCAAAACCACGCACAAAGGATGCAGCCAGTGCATTATAAACTGCTCCAATCTCTATGTGGATGCGTCCGGTAAACCGATTACCGCTGCATTGGAGTACGAAACGCTCTGGGCCATGGGTGCCATGACCGGAATCGATGACCTGGATGTGATTGCCCGGCTGGACTATCTTTGTGACGATATCGGTCTGGATACCATGAACATGGGCGTAGCGCTGGCAGTGGCCATGGATGCGGGAATGATCCAGTTTGGCGACGGCCCTGCCGCCATTGAAATGGTGGAATCCGTGGCGCAGGGCACCCAAATGGGAAAGCTGCTTGGCCATGGTCCCGAGACATTGGGCCGCTATCTGAATCACTCCAGGATACCCTGCGTGAAAGGGCAGAGCATTGCAGGATATGATCCCCGAGCCATGCCCGGCATGGGGGTGACATATGCGACCTCTCCCATGGGGGGAGATCACACGGCCGGTTTTGTCGGGGGCGTCACCGGTTCCATCGATACCCTGCGAAATGCGTCCGAATCCTCTCAGTTGCACATGGCGGCAACGGACAGTATGGGATTGTGCATGTTCGCTCAGTCCGGCGGGATGGAAAATCTCTATGGAGCCATCGCTGCACTTACCGGTAAACCGTTTGGATCCGGAGAGTGGCAGCAATTGGGAACGCAAATCCTCACGGCTGAGATAGACTTTAACCGTCGGGCAGGCTTAACCGAAAAAGATGACTGTTTGCCGAACATGTTCTACCAGGAATCACTTTCACCGTATTATGAAACCGTTCCATATCCAGAGGATGACCTGCATGGAACCTTTGCAGCCATAAGGCAAGCATTGGAGGAGCGGAATGCTGGCCGTTCTGTCTAAATCAGCCCCTTGGAAACCACATAACGGACGATTTCGTTGTCTGTATGCATGTTCATCTTCTCGAAGATCCTGGCCCGGTAAGTGGCAATGGTTTTGTAGCTGAGGTTGAGATTTTCGGCGATTTCCCGCATCGTCTTGCCTTCGGCGATCATGAACATCACCTGGCGTTCGCGGTCCGAAAGTCTATGATGAAAGGGTTTGGGGGCGTAGAGATCCACTTCGAAGGCCAGCTTTTCCGCGATGCGGTTGCTGATATGCTTTCTTCCGCCGGCGACCTTGTGGATGGCGGTGATCAGCTCGTTGGTGCTGCTGGACCGGGAGAGATATCCCGAGGCGCCCCGGCGGAGCATCCGGATGGCCAGATCGTCGTCATCCCCTGCGGTGTTAAATACAAGGATCGGCAGATGGGGAGCGGCTTCTTTCATCTTTACAAGGTTGTCCGTTTCGCGGCCGCCCAGGATAAGGGTGTCCAACAGCACCATGTCTACCTCGGGAGACCTTATCTTCTCCATCAGTTCCAGAAAGGTTTCGGCCTGATCTGATATGAAGAGATCCGGCAGGCCGGAAAACATCCGGCCGATTCCCTCCATCAGAATCGGCTGGGCGCCGGCAAATAGAATTCGGGTCTCGTGTGCGCCTGGGCCGACGCCCAAAGCGAAGCGGGCGGTCAAACCGATCTGGTTTCCTTTTTTGCGGATATCCAGTTCGCCCCGTCCCGCTTTGATGCGATCGGACAATGATGTGAAGGGGTCCGCCGGCCCGCCAAGCTCCAGGTCCGGTTTCAGGCTATCGGCTTTGCCGGACAACCCCAGCTCGAACTGCTGCCGGTCCTGCTTCAACCGAACTGCAATGGCCGGAAAGCGTCCCAGTGTGGCCAGGGTCTTGACCATTTCCTGGAAGAGGTGGAACATTTTCAAGCCCTCTTTTTGGGTCAGGTCCCTCCCGCCCTTTCCGGATGCCAGCTTCAGGACGATACCCGTTTTGTCCTTGAATTCCTTGGCATACCGGCGGATGGCCGCGGGCAGGTCATGGTGGGGCGGCTCCGGTGGCACCAGGTGGGCACTGATCCGCTCGATGGTATCCAAGGCTGAATCCACCTTGTGGACCCATCGTTTTTTACCCCGGTCTTTTAAGGCCCTATTGTCGCCCTTGCCGGTGATGTCGTCCCTCAGGGCCGCCAAGGTCTGTCCCAGATTTTCCTTGAGTTCCCAGCCGATCTGGGCCCGCTCTTCCCGGCGAATCGATTCCAGGTCGATGGTCATCTCCTCCAGTTTTTCAGAGGTATGCCGTAGTTCCAGACGGGTCTGCTTGACCGGTGTGATGTCGATGTAGTTGCCAAGTAGCGCTGGCCTTCCCTCGAATTCGATCTTCATCAGCAGGCCCATCACCCAAACGATCCCGCCGCCCACGGTATGCAGGCGCCACTCGAACGGCTCGATGCGTTCGCCCTGCATGGCCCGGCGGCTCATTCGGATCAGCAGTGGTTTGTCTTCCGGATGGACGAAGGTCAACGCCGGCTTGCCGTAGACGTTTTTGAGGGCGTCCAGGCCGGTAATTCGGCATCCGCTTTTGTTACCGTAGACAAAATGCCCGTCCTGGATCACGTAAAAGATGCTCTGGGAGGCCTCGTCCAGTGCATCGAAAAGAACGGCGGCGATGTCTTGTCGAGATCGGTCCATAGCGCCTGTCTATCATACTCGCTGAGTGAGAACAAGATTCTTGTCGTCCAAATTCTTACAAAGCCCTTCTCATTTGCCGACAAAAAGTTCAGCCTCGTACCGATACCAATACAGGCTCTTTTCCTTTATAGGGCAGGCATCATAGAGATTATATCTTGAACGTAACGAAGATAATAGGCAACCCAGCCATTTATGGATGGCACTCATAAGAAAGGAGGCATCATGGCTGTTAAGACCGGCGAACAATACCTTGAGGAGCTGAAAAAGACCCAACCCAATGTCTACATGCACGGAGAACGCGTCGAGGACATCTGGAGCGATCCCCGTTTCGAATCAACCAAGAAGATCCTGGCGATCAATCACGATTTTGCCTTTGAGGATGCCCACAAAAAGATCGCCATCGTACAGTCTCCACAGGTGGACGAACCGGTACGGCGCATTACCAACCACATCCAGACCACCATGGAAGATTCCCTCCTCAAGCTGGACCTGACTCGGGATATCGCCAACCGTCGCATCTGCGCCTGGTGCGGAACCAATG